>Ga0265780_10000210_pt1 | contig 94768 bp, 95 predicted proteins | sample P1T30metagenome_FD_192432 | JGI IMG/M metagenome (GOLD analysis project Ga0265780, IMG submission 192432) | Plant litter microbial communities from East Loma Ridge, Irvine, California - P1 T30 | ecosystem: Environmental > Terrestrial > Plant litter > Unclassified | place: USA: California...
CATTTTCTGCCAGCAGATAAAATGGCTCCCCCGGAGCAATAATGCTGCCCAGCCATGTTTCAAACTTTGCCCCGTTTTGAATATTAAGTGCACCCGGCAGATGACCTTGCTTGAATTGCTGTTGCGGCCGCGTATCCACGATGGCCATATTGGTATCCAGTCGGTCCGGCTTTTCCTGAGGAACGGTCGCTATAGCTGCCATGAATGCTTCTGCACCCTGTTTGTTAAGATCTACATCGTAATGAAAATATTTTGGAATAAACGGCTGGTCTTCCAGCAGTGCTTGTATAAATTTGTCTTCCGCCATTTCCTGCAGAGACCAGTTAGCTGATTTTTCAGCACCTATTGTGCTTTCGGTAGCATCACTCAACAACTTGCCGCATGAAGTACCTGCACCATGTGCCGGGTATACGAGTAACTCATCATCCAGAGTAGCCAGTCTGTGTAGTGACCGGTACATCTCAGCTGCCAGTTCTTCTCTTTTTGCAGTCAATGTTCCGGTGGTCTCCCTAAGATCAGGTCGGCCGCAGTCACCAATAAATAAGGTGTCGCCCGTAAAAACAGCCACATTTTTACCTTCATATTCCAGCACTACAGAAATACTGTCCGGCGAGTGCCCGGGCGTATTCCAGGCCTTGAGCCTGATATTTCCTAGTGTAATAACATCACCATCATCAAATGTCTGATGCGGGTAAGCGGCTTTGACCAACATTGAGCTGTAAATCAACGCCCCGTTGGTTTGGTGCAGCTCCAGGTGACCGCTTACAAAGTCGGCATGGGGATGCGTCTCAATGATGCCGGTAATTTGCGCCTGCTGTTTGACCGCATAGTCGAGGTATGGCTTAATGTCCCGGGCAGGATCAATCAATATCATGCTACTTTCGCATTCGCTTAGAATAGCGTACGAAAACTGGGATAGATTTTCATCAACAAACTGTTCGATTTTCATTGGATTATTTTAATGAGTGGTATTGCATTTTGGAGTTGGTGTGTCAAGTAGCTTACCTGATCAATGCGGGAGCTTTTCGCGGAACATGCCGTATACCCATGTGCCTGCAAGGGCACTCAGCAGTGTTACGATCGTGACCAAATAGCCGCTGCCAATCTGTGCAAAAATTGGCCCCGGGCATGCACCGGTAATGGCCCAGCCAAAACCGAAAATCAGTCCGCCATAAACATTTCCCCAATGAAACTTTTTGTCGGGAATGAGAACCGTTTCCCCCTGAATGGTTTTCAGGTGAAGACGTTTAATCATCAAAACAGAGGTCATACCAACAGCAATGGCACTTCCGATAATGCCATACATATGAAAGGACTGCAGACGAAACATTTCCTGAATGCGGAACCAGGACAGCACCTGAGACTTGACCAGGATGACGCCGAAAAACAGCCCGGGAAGCAGATATTTTAAATTTCTCATAAATAGTTATAGGAGAAGTAGGTAAGGTAGAATAAACCAAGTCATTAAAAAGCCGCCGAGCATAAAGCAGCACGTAGCTACCAGTGACGGCCACTGTAGGGAAGAAATGCCCATGATGGCGTGTCCTGAGGTGCAGCCACCTGCGTATCGGGTGCCAAAGCCCACCAGAAAGCCGCCCAGTACCGTAAAGATGAATCCCCGCAGCGTGAGGATTTGACTGAAACTAAAGATGTCCTTTGGCAGCATCCCACTGAAGTCTCTTACGCCATGGGCCTGCAGCAAGGCAGCGGTTTTCGGGTTAATGGCTACCGGTCCGTTATTGGATAAGTAATAAGTGGCAACATATGCGCCCATAATAATGCCGACCATAAAAAACAGGTTCCAGCTTTCTTTCTTCCAGTCATAATTGAAAAAGGGTATACCTGCAGGCAGGCAGGCGGCACAAATGTGCCGGAGTGAGGAAGAAATACCAAAGGTTTTGTTACCCAACAAGAGCAATGCCGGTACGACCAAGCCGATCAGCGGCCCTGCGATATACCAGGGCCAGGGTTGTTTAATGTATTCGATCATATATTTATTTGATTTAATTTGAGGATAGTGGTGATCAAAATAAAGGTACCCATATCTAAAACGATCCAGCCGAAAGCAGGCTTCAATTTCTCATTGGCGAGGTACCTGCTGAGATAGGCTCCCAAAAGGATACCTGCGATAGCGAACGCTGAAAATTCACTCAGAAAGTGGTAATTCAGCCCGCTTTGCCTGGTCAGATCACCAAGGAAGCCCGAAAGGGAGCTGATCGTCATGATAGATAGTGACGTACCGACCGCCTTTTTCATACTTAGCCCGGCCAGAAACACTAGTGACGGAATGATCAGAAAGCCGCCACCAACACCTACAAAACCGGTTATTAAGCCAACCAGTAAGCTTTGCAGGATGAGTTTGGCATAACCAGGCTCTTTTTTCTGTGTAAGGAACTGCTTAGGTCTGTCCTTGATCATCGAATAGGAGGCGGTCAGCATCAGTGCACCAAAAGAGAGCATTAGCAACACCGGTTTTGAAAGTTCGAAGGACCCAACATGGAACAAATGCTGTGGGATGGCCGGCATGACCCACTTGCGCATGATAAATACAGCGATCATGGAAGGCAGGCCAAAAATCAGGGTAATTATCCAGTCAACGTTGCCTTTGCGATAGTGGCTAAACGTGCCTATCAAACTGGTGATGCCAACTATAAATAGAGAATAGCTGCCAGCCACCAATGCGTCTATCCCGAACAGGTAGACCAGTATGGGTACGGTGAGAATCGAGCCGCCGCCGCCGATCAAACCCAAAGAAAGTCCAATTAAAACTGATGCTGAATATCCTATTAGTTCCACGTTGTATAAGATTGTGAAACAAAGGTAGGCCGGTTAACAACCGTTAAACGGTGACTTATGTTACAAAGCGGAAATAAGGCTCACTTTATTTCGGGAAAGGGTGACCATCTGCCGTTTTTCCATTTGTTTTAGCAAGCGGGAGATCACTTCCCGGGTCGTGCCCAATTCCTCAGCTAACTGCTGATGCGTGATCGTGATGTCATTCGAACCATAGATAGCCGATTTCTTTTTCAGCAGTTCGACGATCCGGTCATCCAGCTTTTGGAAAGCTACGGCATTGATGACAGACAAAAGTTCTTCAAAACGTCGGTGATAGAGTTTAAATATAAAATCAGCCCATTCAGGATATTGCTTGACCCATTCATTGGCTTTGACAATAGGTAGCATCAGGACCTCGGCATCTTCTTCTACAACTGCCCGGACTTTGCTCGTATCGTCATGTATACCGGCCAGAAAAGACATAATACAGCTTTCACCTGGTTTAATATAATAAAGCAGGATCTCTTTACCGTCTTCATCCTCGCGAATGACACGAATACTGCCAGACAGGACAATAGGCAACGAGCGGATATAACTGTTTGATTGTACCAATACCGTTTCAGCCGGCAGATTCCTTCGCTGGCTATGGGCAGTTACTTCATTTGCTAGTGTTGTACCGAATAGTTGCATTTACGAAGATAGGAACATAGAAAACAACGTCTTGTTATATTAATAACATATTCATGGAAGCTTGCGTAACTAATTCTCGTAGAGCTTGTTCGGCGCTGTGATGATCATTACAAAGCCTGTCTAAGTCTGTTTTGGCAATGCGGGCAACAGTATTTTGCTCAAGTGCGAGTACATCATAAGCCGAAGGTGACTGCTTAAAATAGCTGTCGATAACCGTTACAATGCTGTTTTAGGCAAAGAAGCGCATAATAAATTCCTTCGTCTCATTCGTGAAACAAATTTTAACAAGGCCTTCTTGAAAAAAAAATACAACGGCATACTTGACCCTTTTTGAGCAAGTACTCGCCTTTTTTGAACTTCTTCAGTTTAAGGTAACCTTGAATCTCCTGATTTGCGGTCTCATCCAGTTCAGCAAGTAGGTTAAAATGGTGTACATGTCTTGTGGTTATTATTAGATTCACTGTATGATTTTACTTACATGGCTTGCATCGGTCAAACCAAATTCTGCGGCAATCTGTTTAAGGCTATAATTACCGCTATCCAGCCTTTGCTGAATAAGGTTTTTGCGATAGTTACTAACGTAATCCCTAAGTGTAATGCCTGTATTTCTTTTAAAATATGGCCCGATATAGTCTGGTGTCGTATTGAAATGCGATGCCATAACCCGGGACTTAAGCTTGGCGGGGTTATAAATATGTTTATGAACATAACAAAATACCGCTTGAATGTCCTTGCTGCGATGTCTCGCTGCCTTTAACTCCGGCATATTGCGTTGTAACAATGCCGCCAGTGCCAGTACCTCGAGCCAAATCAGTTGCTCGTTGGAAAGGAGGTCTTGTTTTAAAGACAGTATTACATTAATGATCGAATTGGCAGTAATTTGGTCAGCCTCATTTAAATGAAAACCGGCCAGATGTGTTTCCCGGCTTTTAATCAAATATTCCAGTTGCTGCAAACCAAAGGACGAACCGGAGTTGACTTGATGGATATAGGCATCTGTGAACTTTATAAATATAAATTGGGTACGCTCCGCGATCTCAAAGAAATGTTCCTCATCCGGGCCCACCAGGAAAATTGCTGAGCCATTGTAAGCAATCTTATTCCCGTTGATATGGTGTACACCGCTTCCCTGTCGAATCACAATGAGTTCAAAGTGATTATGTTTATGTACCGGGTGCTGCCAGACAGCAGCCTCGAATTCAGAAATCACTAAAGGCAGAAAATGTTTGTAATGCTTCATATCGGAAATATACAATATTATAGCATCTTTTTACCGTAAATCCGCTTGACTTTAGCTCAACTTTGCTCATGTTGATATTGATCAACGCTTTGCAAATAATTATTTACATATCCCATGAACACAACAACCGTTAATACTGCGCTCGTCGTTGGTGCCAATGGTGTCATCGGCACCAATTTGATTCATTATCTATCATCCTTACCCGGCTGGGATATTATCGGGCTGTCGCGCCGCGGTGGCCAAAACACAGATGCAGTCAGGTATATTGCAGTTGACCTGCTCGATCCTGAAAGTTGCCGGGCACAGCTTCAGTCGCTGACAGTAGTCACCCATATTTTTTATGCTGCGTACCAGGACCGGCCAACCTGGGCCGAACTGGTACCACCGAACCTGGCGATGCTCGTTAATGTAGTGGAAGCGATTGAACCTATTGCTCCGAAACTTCAGCATATCAGTTTAATGCAGGGTTACAAGGTATATGGTGCGCATCTTGGCCCGTTTAAAACACCTGCTAAGGAAAGTGATGGCGGCCATATGCCGCCAGAGTTTAATGTTGACCAACAGGACTTTTTGGAAAAACGGCAACAAGGTAAAGAATGGAACTGGTCTGCCATCCGCCCGTCAGTTGTTGCCGGTACGGCGTTAGGTAACCCGATGAACCTGGTGATGGTAATTGCCATTTATGCTTCAATCTCCAAAGAACTTGGCTTGCCTTTGCGTTTCCCCGGCAAACCGGGCGCTTATGATAAATTACTGGAAATGACGGACGCTGGTTTACTGGCAAAAGCCACCGTTTGGGCGGCTACGAATAAGCAATGTGCTAACCAGGCCTTCAATATCACGAATGGTGACCTGTTCCGGTGGAATGACCTGTGGCCGAAAATCGCCGGCTATTTCGGGATGAAAACCGCAGCACCCTTGTCGATGTCATTATCAACCGTAATGGCCGACAAAGGACCATTGTGGAAAAGCATACAGGAGCAATACGGATTAGCGCAGCATACCTATCAAGAGCTTTCCTCTTGGCCGTTCGGTGATGCCGTTTTCAGTTGGGATTATGATTTCTTTGCCGACGGAACGAAAGCGCGGCGGTTAGGATTTCATGAGTTTATTGATACCGAGCAAATGTTTTATCTACTATTAGATGAACTGAAAGCAAAAAAAGTAATTCCTAATTAGCAGAGCCCTGTTTAAATAACAAAAGAAGAAGCCTTTACAATAAGTTGTTAAGGCTTCTTCTTTTGTTACATCAACGGTGTAATTTTGCTTGTTGTCTTTCGAATACTTAATGTATCGTTCGACTGCCGGAACTATCCGTGTGGGAATAGAATTTACGTTATTATATGTGGATGATAATATCACTATAAGGATCGTCGGTAGGTAAGTTCGTGACGTTTCTTAGTGCCATTTCTTGAAGCAGGATTATACGCGAAATTCCTAAACCACAATGGGATAAATCTTAGCTTAATGATAAAGCATTTTACAAATTTGTTGACAATCCCGACGAATTGATGCCATCTTAGTCACTACTATCACTTGCAGCCACCTTTTGGTACAACCTGTTTAATACGCCTGTGTGCCTGCCATTATTATCCAACCGCTTGAGTTGGTCCAGCATATGTAAAAGTCCGTTTTTAATATATTGATCACCTTTTCCATACTCCCAGATGGGGTAAACACAATCTTTGAACAGTTCCTCAAATGTGGGTACCACTTGCCTGATAACTACCTGGCCTTGCTCATCGGTAATCACTCCTTCCAGGCAATTATGAAGGCGGTGAGCAAAAAGATCCGACAATGCATTAATGCTTAAAACAGCTGTTGCGGGATCATTAATACCCGGACTCAAGGCTTTAATAGCTACCTCTGCCAATTGCCTGAAACCGTATTCCGGATTTTGGTCAATCGGTTGTCCATTGAAAAAATCAAGTCCGAGATAAATCTCCTTTTTCAGATCATTTACTAAATGAGATGCTCCGTTGATTTTAAGAAAATCCGTTCCCTTTATGAGATAGGTCCCTTTCCGATGTAGAATTTGAAATTCCAGCTTGTGGCTATGCGCTAAGTCCGCCATTTTTTTGCGGTCAAAACCCTAATAATAACCTGACTCAACTGCGGGTAAGATCATAAAGCAGCCCGGTTTCTCATCCTTTACCTCATGCTTTTCAGGGCAGAAATGTACTTTCATAGACCTTAATGTCTGATCCTGTACCCTTTTGATGACTGTTTCAAATTTGACGGTTTGCGTAACGTAGTCCAGGAAATAGATGAAGAGAAAAATGTCAACAATCGTCAAAAGGATGAGCAGGTAAATGCTGATAGCCGGCACATATATGCCGCTGCTGATATCTCGAATAGTGCTGAGCAAAAAAAGGGCATAAACAATAGTGCCAATGTAAAAGCCTAGCACGATCTGCTGAAACCGGTTCTCAATCATACTGCTTAAAATGCGGTTACTCATTTGTGACGCCGCCTGGTTAAGCACGATCATGACCATCGAAAAACTGAATACGGTGAGGGAAATTACGCCTCCCGCCACTGTCGTTAAAATAGAACGTGCTGTACTAGCATCCTTTAAACTTAACCAGCTCAATTTCTGTTTAAACTGCTTGCCTGACTCTGAAAAATCAACCTGTAGCATAACAATGGAAAGAAGAAGAAAAATCACCGCAATGATCGCAGGGTAAAAGGCGATGCTGCTGATGATCTTATTATAATGTTTGCGTATCCACTTTGAAAGAGTTTTCATTAATTAACTTGGGTTATTTAGAATGACCTATTGTACAACCAATCTTAGTCTATTGGTTTTATATCTCACGCGGAGCCATTGCTCCAGTTTGACACGGTCTGCCGGCCTGATGTTGGATCGAAAATTGACAAATGCTACGTTCACCGTATCAGCTTTGCTACTTCCGGAATTGTAGAGAATCATCGAATTAATACCAAATGAACTTATGCCAGGGTAAAGAACTTTTAATTCGGCAAGAACATTCGTGTCGGCAATTGCCGGCGGGGTAACCGCCTCCCCTACTGTGTCTGCGCGTTCCTGTCGGCTGAACACATCTTCCAAGATACTCGCTTTAATCTGTGAAAAGTCAATTTCTTGCTTAGCATTCAGACCCTGCCTGATATTAAGCTTAACGCCTTGTAATTTGTAATCATTCAGATGCAGTCGTAACGAATCTAATTGTTGCTTCGTTAATTCATTTCCGATCAGTAGCAAATCAATCTCCTTGTTATTTTGACTGTATTGATATGACCTGGAGACCACCTGGGTATTCTTGAACATGAAGCGTTCATCTACAAATTTCCTCGAGTTCGTTTCGAATATACTTTTATCAACAATACGGTAAGCCATTACAATACTGGGAATGATAGTGATTAGCACTACAATCACCATATAGCGAGTTACTTTGCGTTCTATTCCCGGATCTTCGAAATGCTTGCGGTGCATTTTCAAATAACGGGCCATCAGGAAAGTAGCAATAGCGATAAAGACGCTATTGATAAAATACAGGTAAAGAGCGCCCACGGCGAACATCCAGTTGCCTGTTGCCAGGCCAAACCCGGCCGTACATAGTGGCGGCATTAAGGCGGTGGCAATCGCCACCCCTGGAATGACATTGCTCCGCTGATTCCGTGACGCAGCCACCATGCCCGCCAGTCCACCGAAAAATGCGATGAATACATCCCATATCGATGGCGAGGTACGGGCCAGTAGTTCGGATTGCGCCTCATGCAGAGGGGTAATATAAAAATACAAGGTTGATGTTAAAATGCTGAACAACGTGGCGACCAAGAGGTTCTTACCGCCTTTTTTTAAAAGGCCAAGATCATTGATCCCAATACCTAAACCTATGCCCATCACTGGGCCCATAATAGGCGAAATAAGCATCGCACCGATGATCACTGCCGTAGAATTGACATTGAGACCAATGGAGGCGATAAAAACAGCAAAGATCAATGCCCAAAGGTTCGCTCCCTTGAAGTCAACATTCTTGCGAATGGAGTCAATGATGACCGGTTCATCAGCCTTGTCTTCTATGAGGCTGAAGCGGTTTCCTGTAAAATTTTGGATCGCCTTGGTTATTTCTCCCATATTCTTTTACTTGGTGTTTCCCTGCAAACGACCGGCCAGTTTTCCGATGGTCATCCCCTGTACAAGAATAGAAAAGACGACGATTACATAAGTGATCAACACAAACTCATCCCGAAACATATCGTTGCTTAGGGATAAGGCCAGTGCAACTGAAATACCGCCGCGTAACCCTCCCCACGTAAGGATAGTAACCGCATGTGGCTCGAATTTAACTATTCGACTTAAAAACGTTACAGGGACAATTACAGAAATAAACCGTGCGAGGAGTACGATCAATATTGCAATACCGCCGATCACCAAAATCGTAGGGTTTACCTTTATTACCAGGATTTCAAATCCAATAAGCAAGAACAAAACCGCGTTAAGAATCTCATCGATCAGTTCCCAAAATTTACCCAAATAATCGCGGGTGATGTCAGACATGCCTTCCGATTTTGATTTATTACCGGTAATTATACCGGCAATGACCATTGCGAGCGGGCCCGATACATGCAGGTTCCCGGCAGCGTAGTACCCTCCCATCACAATGGCCAGCGTGATAAGCACCTCGACCTTATAATCATCAATGGACCGGAGCGCGAGAAAGCCAATGTAACCAACCAGTGCACCGAACAGCAGCCCTCCCACAGCTTCCTGCAGAAATAGTTTAGATACGGCGACAAAGGAGATATCCGCGCCACCCGAACGGGCGATCTCAGCAATGGTAATGAAAATCACTACGGCTACGCCATCATTGAACAGCGATTCGCCGGATATTTTCAGTTCAAGTGTTGCAGGTATCTTGGCGGCTTTTAACAAACCGAGCACTGCAATGGGATCGGTTGGCGAAATAAGCGATCCGAAAAGCAAACAGTAAATCAACGGAATGTTAAGCCCGAACCAGCCGAAGATCAGCCACATTAATCCACCGACAATAAAAGTAGACAGCAGTATACCTACAGTGGCCAGTACCAACACCGGCAACTGCTGTTCACGCAACTTTTGCGCATCAATATGTATGGCACCGGCAAAGAGCAGAAAACTCAGCATGAAGTCCATTAAGACTTCCTGAAAATCTATCGAGGACACCAATTGCACCGCCTTCTCCGACAAGAGGGAATGCGAGCCTCCAAAAATCGCCAGTAAAAGAGATGCCCCCAAAGACAGTATCATGATGCCGATCGTCGGTGGCCATTTGATATATCGATGGTTGATATAGGCAAATACAGCTGCCAATACGATGGTGATGGTCAATATTTCGTTGATGTTCATGGTAGATAGAAGAGCAGGCAAGATACGGTCTCATTGCCTGGTGCATAAAAAGCGACGCATGTACAGCCGCAGTTAACTAAAGTAATGTTGGGCTGGTGCGCTAGCTACAATTTCTACTCGTCACCAGTCGGTTTAGGGTCTCGACCGAGATCATTTCGGTTCGGAAGCCTGAATACGGGCGCCTCGTAATCGTCCGGTAAATACTCTGCGGGGATGGTTGTGGTGTTTCCATCCCTGACTGCCCGGTAATGAGGCGACATGATCTCTACGCCTTCTTTATTGAAACAGTCCTGGATATTCGCGTGCAGGCTGGAATAGATCAGCGCCTGTTTATTAGGTTCCTTAGTGTAGGCATTGATGTTATAGCTAACATAATAATCTTCCAGGCCAGTTTGCAGCACAAAAGGCGCCGGTTCGTTTTCTATGTGAACAGTTTGGTTAGCCGCCAGGATGAGCAAGCGGTGTACCTGCCGCCAGGGAACATCGTAACCGATGGTTACTGTCGTATTAATAATTAACCCATTCGTTGGTGCTTCGCTGCTGTAATTAGTGGTATGGCTCGACATTACGTTTGAATTCGGTATGGAGATCAGTTCGTTTTTTATCGTTTTAATACGGGTAACCAGCACGGTCTTCTCTATTACGTCCCCGGTGACCTCACCGATCTTCACCCGGTCGCCCACCTTGAAAGCCCGCATGTAAGTCATCACCAATCCGGCCACTACATTACTCAATGCGCCTGCCGAACCGAAAGTAAAGAGTACGCCCATAAAGACGGAAACCCCTTTAAAGATCGGTGAATCGGAGCCGGGCAAGTAAGGAAAAATAACGATCAGCATAAAAGCCAACACAAGCACCCGAACGATCTGGTAGGTCGGATTAGCCCAGTCAGCGTAGAATCCTGGAATATGTAATTGCCCGCGCTCTATCTCGGTTCTTAGATAGCGCAACAGCCGGATCACATAACGAAATACGACCACCAAAACAATAATGGTGATCAGATTGGGTACATAATTCCAGACGGCCAGCAAGATCCGTCTTAACGGATTAAGAATGTAATCTAACAGCCGCTCAGAAAGATCTCTGGTAAAAGGGAAGATGCCAAAGAGTACCGGCATGGCCAGATAAAGTACCAACAAGATAACTACCCACTTAATCAACGTCAATAGACCGCTGATGACTGCCAGTTGCTGCCCTGCGTTGAATACCTCATAGCTTTTAAATTTGAAGCCCTTAATATAGGTTCCCTGCAAAGAAGCAAGCTTGCGGTGCAGTAAGCTGAATAAACGGTTAACCCCATAAATGATCAGCACCACCAGGCCAATGACCAGGAAAGCAAGTAATCCTTCTTTAAGAAGTGTTTGCCAGCTGGTTTCTTTTTGGTATTTGTCCACCGCACGACTAATTACGGAACGAAACTTCTCGGCCAGCTTCTCACGGCTGGTATTTTGCCACATCGCGTCCTGATCTGATACGGAGATGAGCAGTGTGTTTTGATAAATGACATCTGTGCTTAGTTCCGCCCGGCTGAGCAGCACAGAATCTTTATTAAAATTATAAAGTTCACCTAGTGCTTTGACCCTGGAGCTGATTGCTGCCGCGCGATCCTGAGCCGTAAAACTGCCCTGCCGCACGTAAATGTTAAAAAGCGTATCCTGCATGAGGATGACCGGAAAGCCTTTTACAAAATGGCGCAGGGAATCTACTTCATGCTTCTGACGGGTCAAATGCAGTGAATCGCGCTTGCGTAATGCTGTTAATTCGTTCAACAGTTCTGATTTTTTAACATTTTCAGCGCTGCTCAGCCTAGTCACCCGTGCCTCCAGTTCGGCGCGTTTGAGCGAGTCTGCCAAACGTTGGTTGGCCAGTAGCTGAACTCTCACCAACTGTTTATCCAAACTGGCATTATGCAGGGAGTCTTCCTGTTGCCTGGTGCTGTCTTGTTGTGCATAGACCGGTGATGCTGCATTACAAAAGAAAATGACAAAAAGAATTATCCAGGTTCTCATTACTGTAAATTTATAATTTATCTTGATACTCAACTGATCATATTTAGATACAACTGTAATGTTTATAATTGTCCGTGCCATAAATCAGCATGAAACCCGCTTTAGACAGCAATTTGCCCGCAAAAATCCAATCAATGCATCTGCAACTGACTTGAATTTTCTTTGCCGAAATGAGAATCACGGCGAACCTCTTTCTTCGCCGGATTGATACAAAGCACGGCGGCTTCAGGATTGCAGAGCATCTTTTGCGTAAAATTCCCAAAGAAATACTCCTTTATATTTCTGTGGGTGTCTGCTTCAATAACAATCAGGTCAGCTACTTCGTTCCTGCAAATCTCCACTAAGGTCTTCGCTGCATCTTTGGTAAAACATTGTTGGGTTTCAACTGACTTTGCCTTTCCTTTTAATCTAAATTTGATCTGTTCTGAAAAGCGGTTCAGTATCCCAAGCATATCGGCATCGTTACTTTCCACTATGCTGACAACAGACACGTCTGCACGGTTCTTCTCAACGACTTGCCGTGTTAAAGGGTACTTGGACATGGGTGCGCCTTTGCTTTGTACAGGGTAAATAACATGATGAAAACCTTCGATAACTTTTGCTGCCGGAACAGTAAGTATATGGCAAGACGATGACTGCAACAACTGGTAGGCCAGACTGTCAAAAAGGTAGAATGAGTCTTCCATACCTGGTTCCATGCCAATGATCGCAAGGTCAATAGGGTGTTGTTTTACCCATTCTTTGATAATGACATTGCGATTGCCTGAAACGGTATAAAAACGACAGTCAACGTAATGATTGGTGATAACTGAGAACGCAAGTTTTTCTAACAGGGAAGAATCTTTTTTTGAAATTTCATCCGCCATTGGTTGAATGGCGGCCAGATTTCCAACAAGTGGATAGTAGGACATCATATCGTTCACATACAATAGGTGTAAGGTTGCATCATGTCGCTGCGCCATTTTTATAGCAGTGTTAAGGGCATTCAAGGAAGTGTCAGAAAAATCAATAGGAACTAATATATCTTTTAGGATAGTTTTCATAATGAGTATTATTAATGGTTTAACAATAGGGCGTTTAGAATTGCCCTGTGAAGTATTAACAATATACGAAAAATTACCCAGACTACCAAATTCAGCGGTAGTAAAAAGCCATCAAAAGCAGTCGTTTCTCAGGCATTCCATCTTCCTTGATAGATCAAAATGTCTATGCAAAACACCATTGCGCCAATGCGAATAATTCCCCCAGCACGGTCGCCTACATGATCAACCGCACGCCACCAAGTTCGGAAACATGGTACGGAAACTTGTTTCCCGGCGCACCGATGAACATAAAGTTTTTGGGCACGTCCCACTCCTTGGATAGCCGGTCTATCATCTCCGGGCCAAACTGACCTTCGATTTCAATGAAGTCAATATCGATATCCGGATAGGCACGGTCTAATACTTCGACATCTTTTTTAAGGTAATCATTATTACTTTGGGAATTGGCGATGTGAACGATCTTAAGGCGTTTTGTCGATTCGTTTTCTTCGATATAGATCATCACCCGGTTGAGGATAGCCACATTATCCCCCCGCGTGAAAAACACCAGTTCTTGAGAATTTAACTTGATTAAGGTACGATACGGGCGTATCATGCTTTTTACAGCGTTTTGTAAGGGTTTGGCAGAATGATTGAGCGCGTAGATCAGCCACCTTGTGACCCTTGCACGGTTTAACATCAGCAGGATAAACAAGCCGGCTGGAATGAGGTATTCAATAAAAACATAAAACGACGGCAGGTTAAGTCGCATGTTACCAAGGAATGCTGCGACAATAAAGCCGATGGCCACAATGACGGAGATAACAGTTGCGCGTTCAGGACGGGGCAGCTTTTCCCGCTTGACCTTCAGTAACAAATTACCAACGCCAAACAAGGCCATCACCAAAAGAAATGAAAAGGTATAGACGCCTGCCAGGCTCGTAAGGTCGCCTTGGGTTACCAGTAAGATGGATACGCATAGCAAAAAGAATCCAATAACGATCTTGTAATTCACTCCTCTGCGGTTTTTTGCTAAAAAATAATTGGGCAATATTCTGTCGAGTGCAATACGTTCTGCCAGGCCGGTTACACCGACGTAAGAGGTCAGCACTGCACCGCTAAGCACCAGAACAGCATCAATTACGATCAGGTGGCCCAGCCAGTTTCCGCCAGCTTTCTCACCCATAAATGACAAAAGTGATTCCTGATAATGGCTGATTTCTGTCATGGGCAATACGGCCAGCGCAAGCAGCGCAATAACCGGATTAAAAAAGCTCACCACACCCCACATGTTGCGCAAGGTCTTGGGAAACACACCTGGCTTCTGTTCTTCTACGAAGTTAGCTGAACTTTCGAACCCGGATATACCGAGCATGGCTGCTGAGAACCCTAAAAACAGGGCTGTGGCAACACCTCCTGAAGTTACCGGAAGGTGCCAGTTAGACAAAAAGATTGCTGTGCCGTTCTGAAACACGAACCAGCAGGCTGCAAATACTAGTAGTAAGAGTGAAGCGATATGCGTAATGAAGATTATAACCGCCACAAATGCAGATTCACCGATACCAATAATGGTCAGCATCATGAAGATGACCAGAATCATGATGGTGGCGGGTATCAATGGCAAAGTATGCACGATGTCACGGAAGTAAAACATCGCTTCATACGCAGAGATGACCGCTGTAGCCATGTAAGACAAAATAGTAAGACAGGCGGCAAAGGAAGCGGTGCGTTTAGAAGCGGTATTCAGCAATACATTATAAGCACCACCGTTTAGTGGTAATGCGCCAACCACTTCGCCATAAATTTTTCTAAAAAGGAAGAGAACCAAAGCCACTACTAGCAAAGAAATCCAGGCATACTGTCCGGCATAGGTAATCGTCAATGCAGAGACATACAGGCAGGAAGAACTAATATCATTCCCTGAGATTGCAGTTGCCTGCAACTCATTCAACTTATGAAGGGTAACCTTATTTGTACTCATTGACCATATTTATTACACAGTTGAATGAATAAGCTTTTTAGAGACTATTTGTTTTCAAGTCATCAGGAAGTGTGCACTGTTAGTGCTGCCAATCAATTTTTATTAATAGCGCTAACTTCCCTCCAGCCTTTACATATAATAGATGCTCAATTCATAGATAGAGGAAAACAACCTTTGATAAAGAATTTACCTAAATTAAGCAAGCCAACGCAGTTAAGTAGTAGCCATTAGGTAGCACTAAGAAAGTTGCTTTTAACAAGGTTGATAATCATTTACAGTTTAGTGTCAATGACTAAGTATTTGGCATTAAGGTCGAAGACTTACAAAAATTTTGATCGTTGTTAGAGATTAAAAAGTAATGCAGCCTTTATCGCTGGCTTCGACACTGACCTTTTTCACGCAATATATTATCCCTTGGAAAACGTTATTCTTTCGTTTCTCACTTAGTTCCATGATTGGTCAATAATGATACAACTTTTGATTGAACATCATCCATTATTTGCCAATCAAGATCGATATGGATATTTGTCGTTTTAGTTCTGTGATCAATATGATTAAGGGCAAATGCCACATCGTCCTTCGAAAACCTACATTGATTGCGAGCTATGGTACCAAATGAATGACGGGCACAACATAAAGTAAGGGAAGGTAAGCCTATTTCCTAACCAATATCTTTTAATCCTTTACTCAAAGCTTTATTAAAGTTATTTGAAACTGCGTACCTGATGCGCAAACGATCAAAATGCTTAAAAAGGATAAGAGCCGCTTCTGGATTAAGCTTAATGCTAATAAAGGCACTATCTTTTCTTCGAGTCCTAGTTTTTGACCTATTATAACTGTTTCTATTTTTTATGATAGCCGATTCGCTAAGTTGGGTCAGCCGGTATTTAATATTGTAAGTACCGTCCACTTTTTTGTGGTGTTTGAGAACCACTTCTTTAATTGTTGCTATAATGACGAGTCCGTTATAAAACATTTTCGTCAAGTTGGGCAGTTTTTCCTGTTTAACACAATGCATCAGTTATCAAATGACGAACTTGTTTTTTTATTGAAAATCTAACCCCCAGGGCATAAAAAAAGCCCTTTTACAGCTGTAAAAAGGCTTTTTAGAAAACGGGTAAATGATGGGGCTCGAACCCACGACCCTCGGTACCACAAACCGATGCTCTAACCAACTGAGCTACATCTACCGTGCTTGCTTGCGGGTACAAAAATAGAAATCTTTACTTAGTTTGCAAACCCTTTTTTAAATATTTATTGATGGCTTAAAAGCGGGCATTTTCCTATCATTGCAGTTACTTACTATGATTGAAATTTTTACAGACGGCGCATCAAGCGGCAACCCTGGTCCGGGTGGTTATGGTGTGGTGTTACGCGCCGGGCAGCATTACAAAGAACTCTCAGAAGGCTTCCGTAAAACCACCAATAACCGCATGGAGTTGTTAGCCGTTATTAAAGGACTGGAGGCTTTAAAGAGCCCAAATCAGCAAGTTACCGTATTTTCTGACTCTAAGTATGTAATAGATTCGATTGAGAAACGCTGGTTGAATGGTTGGGTATTAAAAGGTTTTGCAGGAAAAAAAAACAAGGACCTGTGGCTGCGTTATTTAGAAGTGAGCAAGCTGCATAAAGTACGCTTTATATGGGTTAAGGGACATGCAGGGCACCCTGAAAACGAACGCTGCGACCGACTGGCTGTTGCAGCTTCACAACAGAGAGACTTATTGGTAGACTCCGTTTTTGAGATGGAGAACAGTAAGGGTCTTTAATTTATGCAAAAACTCGTCATTACCAAACATTAAGCAATGACGAGTGATCTATAATTATATCTTGTTTTACTGTATAGTTACCACACCATCAAAGTTACGCTTGGTAACCTGCGGCGAAAAGCATGCCAGCATTTCTTCAGCCTTTTCAACCATGCTGGTAGAACCTATCATTATAGCCGAACGCTGATGCAGTTCAGTAACTTCAAGTTCAAGTATCCGCTCATATCCGTTTGAAGCCTTGCCACCAGCCTGTTCAACAATATAAGCCATAGGATTGCACTCGTATACCAAACGCAACTTGCCGTTAGGGGCATGGGCCGTAATAGGGTACATAAATATACCGCCTTTTATTAGGCTACGGTGCAGATCGGCCACCATAGAACCCGTATAACGCGATGTGTAAGGGCGACGCGTTTTTTCGTCTTCTACCTGGCAGTATTTTATATACTTCTTTATACCATCAGGAAAATGAGCATAATACCCTTCATTTATAGAATATATATAACCTTCTTTTGGAATTTGCATATCGGGATAAGACAAGCAAAACTCACCTATAGATGGGTCTAAAGTAAAGCCGTTAACCCCCTTTCCTGTAGTGTATACTAACATGGTGGATGAACCGTATATTACATACCCGGCACCTATTTGCTCGGTGCCTCTTTGTAAAACATCTTCCAAGGTAGCTTTTCCTTCTACCGATTTTCTGCGGAAAATAGAAAATATGGTACCTACCCCTACATTTACATCAATATTTGATGATCCATCTAAAGGATCAATCGCTACGATATATTTAGCATTTTTAGAGATCTCAGAGTCTATATAAATGTACTCATCATTTTCTTCAGATACTACAATACAGCATTCGCCACCGCTTTGCAGCGCTGCTATAAATTGTTCGTTGGCATAAACATCCAGTTTCTTCTGACCTTCACCCTGTATGTTGGTGGTACCGGCATCGCCAATGATATCGGCAAGCCCGGCTTTATTAATTTCACGATTAACAATTTTAGATGCTATTCCTATATCACGCAATAAACGCGACAGTTCTCCTTTTGCATAAGGAAAGTCGGCTTGTTTTTCGATGATAAATTGTCCCAAAGTTTTCACTGCTTTCATAGGCTTAGTGTATTAATTACATATTATTAACGAGTTCTACGACTTCCAAGTTATGAATTTTTTTCTCAGAAATGCAAAATTTCATTAATGTTTTCACCTTATGCCACCCTTGTTTACCAGCCGCGCCAGGGTTTAAATGCAAACAATTGATCTTTTTATCGAACATCACTTTAAGGATGTGCGAATGACCACTAATAAATAAACCAGGAGGCTTAGTGTAAATAATACGCTTTACAGCCGGACTATACTTATCCGGATATCCTCCAATATGAGTCATCCATACATCTACCTCTTCGCAATTAAAACGCAAGTTTTCTGGGTACGATAGACGTATATCAGCACCGTCGATATTACCATAAACACCACGCAATGGTTTAAACGCGGCTAACCTATCTGCAAGTTCAAGGGTGCCAAAATCTCCTGCATGCCATATCTCGTCGCAATTATCAAAGTGTTTAAATACCGCATCATCCAGGTAACTGTGGGTATCTGAAAGCAATCCAATACGAGTCATAACAATAAAGAGTCAGGAGTTTAGATTAATTTAAAAGATAGTCAAAAAGTTCTTCAGCAAGCATTGATAAGCATTGGTGTAAACCTTTGGCTCATCGTATATAATTAAACTCTGTTGTGTAGTTTGTGTTTGCTGTGAACCTAATACCAAAATTTCACGATGAGGCTCTGAATGTGGATAGGACTTAATAAATATGTATTGTTGCACAAACAACCCTTGCTGATCAGTAATTTGCTTTACCAAAGCAGCAGTGGGTAATGGTAAAATCAACCATATACTTCCGTTAGCTGATAAATGTTCTTTACAGCAACTGATCAACTCTTTAAAGAAATCAGCATTGGCGTGCTTGGCCATACTTTTTTCAGCTTTTGGGGATTTGAGCGACTGAATGTAGAATGGCGGATTTGATACAATCAAGTCGTACCTTTTTTGCGGGTATGTATCAAAATATTGCTGAAAGCTCTGAGCATATAACTGAAGCCAACAAGCAAACGGAGAATTTTGGAAATTATTACTGGCAGTTCGGGCGGCCGTTTCATTCAGTTCTACAGCATCAATTTGTGTTTTTGAAAAACGTTGAGCCAACATAAGTGCTATTACTCCGGTACCTGTCCCTATATCCAGAATGGTTGCCACTTTACCCGCATCGGCCAAAGCGCCAAGCAGCACACCATCGGTATTAACCTTCATAGCGCAATCTGTTTGGTCAACATTGAATTGTTTAAAGCGGAACAATTTTGTTATTTTTGAATTACACAATTGAAGCATGCCCGAATTATTCAGACTTTTTGGTATTAAATTCTTTTTCTTTAGTAACGAACATTTACCTATTCATGTGCATATTCAAAACTCAGATGGAGATGCAAAATTTGAAATTTACCCGGTAAAACTCATTTCTAATAATGGCATTAAAAATAAAGATATTAAACTTGCCGAGAGTATAATTGAGGAAAATGAAGAACTAATTGCAAAACGCTGGAATGAATATTTTAAAAAGTAAAATATGATTTTAATAAAGTCTGTTTGGTTTGATAAAGATAATATTTGTGTTGAAATGAGCGATGGACAGGTTATTTCAACTCCTGTGAAATGGTATCCAAACCTAAGCAAAGGAACATCTGTACAATTATCAAACTATTCCATTGAAGGTAAAGGCCGTTGGATACATTGGGAAGAACTCGATGAAGACCTTTCTGCAGAAGGTTTTTTACAGTTAAACAAATAGTCTATCCCTCATACAACTCCAGCGGCAAACCATCGGGGTCAGCAAAAAAGGTGAAGCGTTTTTGGGTATACTCGTCTACCCGGATAGGCTCGGTAATTATGCCATGTGCATTAAGGTGTGCAACAGCTTTATCAATATTTTCAACCGCAAAAGCCAGATGTCTTAAACCAACACTTTCTGGACGGGATGGTCGTGCAGGTGGGTCGGGAAATGAAAAAAGCTCGATCTGATATTGTCCTGCAATTTCCAGATCGAGCTTATATGATTGCCTTTCGGCCCGGTAAACTTCCTGCAAAATGGTTAAGCCCAATACTTCCACATAAAATTGCTTGCTCTGCTCATAATTTGAGCAAATAATAGCTATGTGATGTATGCGCTTTAACCCCAGCATTTATTCGCCTAAGGTTACGTGCAGTACGTTATCGTAAACGAGTTTAATATCGGTAACGTGGCCGTAAAGTTCTTCGTCAACATTTAAAAAACCGTTTGTTACAGTACCTAGCATGGTATATTCTACTTCGCTGGTGGCCATCATTTCGGTAAAGCGGTCCTGCTCTTCAGGTGAAACACTTACCACTACCCTGCCTTGTGCTTCGCCAAAGAGGAAAGCATCCTTGCGGATATCTGCATCAGTAGCAATGTCAAATCCTAAGCCTAAAGGCATAGATGATTCTAATAAAGCAATATATAAACCACCATCGGCCACATCATGCGCCGAAGCGATAACTTTACTTTTGATGAGTTCTTTGATTACCTGCTGCATATCATACTCCTTTTCCAAATCGAAATAAGGCGCGGGTGAGGCCGATATTTTATGATATGACGCTAAGTATTGAGAAGAAGCGATATCATTTTGCGATTCGCCTATGAGGTATATAAAATCGCCGGGCTGTTTAAAATCGGCGGTCATAATGTTATCGATATTATCCAGCACACCTAACATACCAATAGTTGGCGTAGGGAAAACCGGACCATCATCTGTACTCTGGTTATAGAAACTTACGTTACCACCTGTTACCGGGGTTTCAAACTTGCGGCAGGCCTCGCCCATACCTTTAATGGCACCTACAAACTGCCAGAAAACTTCAGGTACGTAAGGGTTACCAAAGTTTAAGCAATTGGTAATAGCCACCGGCTCACCACCCGAACAAGTAATGTTACGGGCAGCCTCGGCTACAGCAATAGCGCAACCTTTTTGCGGATCGGCATTTACGTAGCGCGAGTTACAGTCAACCGTTAAGGCAATGGCTTTATTGGTACCTTTCACAGCAACCACGGCAGCATCGCTCGGGCGGTTGGTGGTCATGGTGGCAGTACCTACCATGCTATCGTACTGGTCGGTTACCCAACGTTTCGACGCAATATTTGGATGAGCTATTAAATGCTCAGCTACGTCAACCAGGTTCTCTGGTATGGCAACGTCATTGATATTGAATTTTTGATATTCCTGGTAGTAAGCTGGTTCGCGATATTCGCGTTCGTAAACCGGGGCACCACCACCTAACACTAAATCGTCGGCTGGCACATCGGCTACTTTTTCACTGTTCATAAAGTATTCCAGGCGTTTGGTATCGGTTACCTCACCTATTTGCACGCAGTTGAGGTCCCATTTATCAAATACGGCTTGTACTTCAGCTTCCTGACCTTTATGTACCACGATCAGCATCCGCTCCTGTGACTCAGACAGCAGGATCTCGAATGGTTTCATATTTTCCTGGCGGGTTGGCACTTTATCTAACCAAATTACCATACCATGCTCACCCTTGGCCGACATTTCGGAGTTAGAGCAGATGATACCGGCAGCGCCCATATCCTGCATACCTACAACGGCACCGGTCTTGATCACTTCTAACGAAGCTTCCAGCAACAATTTTTCCTGGAACGGATCGCCTACCTGTACGGCTGGTAAATCGTTCACTGAATCTTCAGTAATATTTTTAGAGGCAAATGCTGCCCCGTGTATTCCGTCTTTACCGGTTGATGAACCTACAATAAATACCGGGTTACCTACACCGTATGAAGTGGCCGAAACCATATCACCAGCCATTAATATACCGGCCGACATAGCGTTAACCAGCGGATTTACATTATAACATTCATCAAAAAACAACTCACCCCCAACGGTAGGGATACCAAAGGCATTGCCATAATCGCCAATACCTTTTACTACACCTTTAATTAACCATTTGGTACGATCGAGGTTAATATCGCCGAAACGCAGGGAATTCAGCTGCGCTATAGGGCGTGCGCCCATGGTAAATATATCGCGGTTGATACCACCCACACCGGTAGCTGCACCTTGATAAGGCTCTAAAGCCGAAGGGTGGTTATGTGACTCTATTTTAAAAGCACAGCCAATACCATCGCCCAGGTCAACCACACCGGCATTTTCCTCACCAGCCTTGGCCAGCATACGCGCGCCATCACGGGGAAGGGTTTTTAACCATTTTATGGAGTTTTTGTAAGAGCAGTGCTCGCTCCACATAACAGAGAAAATGGAAAGTTCAGTAAAGTTAGGGACGCGTCCCAGTATTTCTATAATGCGGTTGTATTCTTCGGGTAGTAAGCCTAAATCTTTGGCCGTATCAACGGTAGTTAGTTCTATTTGCTCCACAATGAGGTGTTTTGATGGATTGATGCGCAAAATTAGAAAAATGAACCGAAAGCCCGTATAAAATTTTGATTTGCCGTAGTTTAGTTAATTCGTGCCTAAAGTAGATAACGCTAAAAAGAATAATTAACAGGAAAAGTGTTCACTCGCAATGCGCCATGTTAACTTTAAAAAATTTCAAAAAATTGCATTTTCTTACATTTAATTAGCTTATTGGCTGACAATTCGCAACCCATTTTGCATCATACAAGGCCGAAAAGTGTTCACGCGTGAACACTTTTGAACGGTTTGGTGAACAGTATTTTAATTACAAATAGCCTGACCACAGCTATATATCTAACAAAAAAAACCGCCCCTTATTTAAAAGAAGCGGTCCTTTGAAAAATATAAAAGTGGTGTTTTAGATACCACCTTCGGTACCCGGCTCATGGCCTACCATACGACCAGTTGTGCGGCCCAAATTACGGCTTGTAAAATCAGTTTTAGGGCTTCCTTCTGATGGAAACTCATGTGGTGTTGGCGGAGTAACATCGGTTTGCTCGCTGTAAGATGCATCATTGCCTTCTTGTGGCTGGCGCACTTCCTGTTCATCCGGATAGCCTAAATCTTCACTATCTGCTTCTTCGTACTCAGGTAGTTCATCCGGCTCATCTGTATCATCCAAATCAGCTTCTGCCCTAATCGGATCGTCTAAGTCTTCATCCTCATCTAAATCTTCGTCGGCATCCAGGTCTTCATCGTACCCAGGTACCACATCATCATCTAAATCGTCTTCCTCATCTAAATCCAAATCATCTTCCTCATCCAGATCTAAATCGTCGTCATCGTCCAAATCATCCTCATCCGGATCAACAGCCTCTGCTCTTGAAAATCTTTGGCTGTCAACTTCTGAAGGCTGACGTAGTTGGGTTGGTATTTCCTGTTCCGTGGTCCAGGTGTCTTGATCAAATGCTAACATAAGTTCTTCTATTTAAGGTGTTGTATAAATAACCTTCAAATCAAGGCGTTTGTTTTGCGTTTTAACTTAAAAGTTTTCAAATTTGATGCGCTGTAATTACAGAAACCCGTTATAATTCCCGCTGCCATCAGGTAGCTCATAGATGATTGTTATCAACCTAATGCAACTAGTTATAGAAATTGGTGTCTTGTATGTATGAAACGACCCTTTTTTTACTTGATTTTCATTTTAACTCTATCCATCACGGCTACAGCGCAACAGGCGCAGATCAAACAGATTGATTCGCTAATGGCGGTTGCCAGCAAACGTGGCGTTTTCAACGGTACGATACTGGTAGATCAAGATGGTAAAATTATTTATGAAAAAGCCTGGGGTTATGCCGATGTGTCAAAAACGAAACCATTAACAACCGATATGTTGTTCGACATTGGATCTATCTCTAAAGAATTTAATGGTGTCAGCATAATGCTTTTAAAAGAACAGGGAAAGATTAAACTGGACGATCCAGTTTCCAAATTCATTACCGCATTGCCAGCATGGGCAGCGGAGGTGCAAATTAAGCACCTGATTAATTATACCAGCGGTTTGCCTAATTACACCGCACAATCTGATGAAACAGATGCTCAGCTCATGGATTCAATTAAAAACCTGAAATCCTTGAAATTTCAATCAGGCACAGCTTACATTTATGCGCACGCCAATGTTTACTTGCAAAAGCGAATTATTGCAACAGTATCAGGATTATCATATGCTGCATTTGTGGATAGGTACATATTTAAACCCTGTGGCATGAAGCACAGCATTATGGATGCTGACCTAAACCGGCCCGATGTGGCCAAAGCTTTTGATAATGATGGTAAACCAACACCTTATATACAAGTGACAACAGGTTCTGTAAGGTTGAACGCAGCTAATCTCCATCGGTTTGTTACGCGGTTAGAGGCATTTAAAATTATTAGTCGGGAATCTTTTAATCAATTGGCCGTAAACTTCCCTGGCGGCGAAAGCAGCTTAGGTACTACCAGTTTTAAGGATGGCCAACTGCAATGGCACAGGCACCAAGGGTCTAACAGTAATTATGAAGGTCTGATTTACACTGACAATGTCCAGAAAGTTTCGATGATATTGGAAACCAACAACCAAAACTTTAAGGTAGATGCCATTAAAACTGCCATCCTCCACATTTTAAAGAATGAACCGTTTGACACCCCGAAAAAATCGGTTTACCTCGACATTCGCGACAAAGTGCTTAATAACATGGATTATGGTCTGGCATTTTACCAAGAGATTAAAGCACATGGACAAGACGTTTATGATTTCCATTCAGAGGCCACCGACCTTATAAGTACTGGTAAATACCTGCAAAGACGTAGCCGCTTTGATGATGCTATTCGAATTTATGCATTTGCGGTGCCTTTGTGCTCAAAGCCTGCAGACACATCATACGCCTACGAACTTACTGCGGAATGTTTTCTTAAAAAGGGGGATAAAAGCCAAGCTAAATTTTGGTATCAAAAAGCACTAATGGCAGATGCGAACAATAAAAATGCAAAAGGAATGATCACTACATTAAATTGAAGTTTAAAAGGCTGTTTATATTTGATTGCTTGTTTTGTGCTGCTGTAGAAGAGACTAAAAAAGTAACTTCTTAAGAATGAATTAACTACACTGTTACTTTTCTTATTATAACCACACCTTTTTTATGATTTATTTGAGTATTGCAAATTGGGTAGTTTATGTAAATACTAAAGGAAAAAATTGAGCTCGGACTAATACCAAACGACTTCAATAAGGCAGTTGCTATATGCAAATAACGTTTATTTACGTTATCAATGCATTCAACATCGCATCAAAGTTGTACATTGCCTTTACCCTTATTAATTAAAAACTATGCATAACTGGGAAGATATATACTTAGAGGCCGAAGAAGCCATACGTAATGCCAACTACTTACAGGCTAAACAACTGCTAGAAAACATAATTTTAGAAGAACCCAGTACTGCACAGGCGCACAATTCGTTGGGATGGCTATACCGTACCCAGTTTGATGATTATGAGCGTGCCGAAAACCATTACAAGGCTGCAATAAGCAGCAACCCCCAATACCCACACGCTTATATTAATTTAATTGTATTATATACCAATATAGAGGAATGGGATAAAGCCCGCGATGTGGCCGGCAAAGCTATGATACGACCATTGGTAGATAAATCTTTAGTAAACTACCGTTTAGGTATTATTGAAGAATATGCCCAAAACTTCGACCAGGCTATTACCTTTTACAAAAAGGCCATTAAACTTTGTTTGAGCTTTGATTCTATCGAGGATTATAAACGCGCTATTGTTAATTGCGAATATAAAGCAACGCTTTAGATCGATTTGGTATTGATAAGACCTGGTTTAGGGTTATAATTATTTAAAGTTCCCTTTGTATTCATTTATTATTTAATTTTTTTTGTGGCTATTTTCTTTTTTGAATGAAAAAGTCGGCTAACTATTTAATTATTTTATTTAAAGATATTGGGGTACTGTTTTTATACAGCCTACTCTATATTTCACTGGTTGGCTGTGTACAGTATGCATTTTATTTAATAAATCATTGGGATAGGCCTGGTGATTTTCCTTTGCCTTTGCAAGGACCGGGAGACTTGTTGATAGACCGGTTAGCCGAAACCATTGTGTTACTTGCTTATTTTGCAAAACACCGTAAACTACAATTAAATTATAGGCGGATACTTAACCTACAATTGAACAAGTTTTTAAACGGCAGCATGGGTTTTGGATACGCCGCTCTTACTATATTATTTATAACAGGCATAATGATGGCCTTGGGCGCAGTAAGTTTAATTTACAACCCCTCCTTTTCGGTAATAGAGGCAATAATTTATTTTTTGCTCTTTATAAGCGTGGGTTTTAACGAGGAGTTTACAATGCGTGGTATTTGGTTAGAGTACCTGCTGAAAAGACATCATACAATTACTGCAGTTACTATAACTTCGTTGGTATTTGCAGTATTGCACCTGGGTAACCCTAACATCACATTGCTGGCATTCTTCAACTTAATTTTAGCAGGTGTTACCCTGGCACAATTATACTTGCTTACCAGGAACATATGGCTGGCCGCATTTTTTCATTTTGGGTGGAACTTTTTTCAGGGGCCTGTGCTGGGTTTCGCAGTAAGCGGTTTGCCTATGCACTCTGTCTTTATACAACCCGCCAACAATACAAACGTTTTAATTAATGGTGGTGCTTTCGGTCTTGAAGGCTCTATAATTGAAACCATTGTAACCGGCACAATGGCTATTGTTATAGGTTGGGTTCTTTGGAATTCACCTGCAAAGCGTATAGCACCTTCTACTTCCATTGCATAAAGCAATGGAAGTAGAAGGTGCTTAAACAATTACACAAAGATTACCTTGTACTTCCCTCACAATCATAGCATTACCCCCTCCTGAACATCACTGCGCCCAATGGTGGTACAGTAATATTGATGGAGTTATCTCTTCCATGCCAGGCTTCGGCTTGAGAATTTAGTGGTAAGGGATTCCCTACTCCACTACCCCAGTATTCCTTAGCATCTGAATTAAAGATCTCTTTCCATTCACCCGCTGCGGTTACACCTATGCGGAAGTTTTGACGAACTACCGGCGTCATGTTCAACACCACTACAAGATCATTCGCAGCATCGTGACCTTTGCGCGCATAAACAATAATGGAATCATTGACATTGCCACCATCAATCCACTCAAAACCAGCTTCATCAAAAGCTTTCTCGTACAAGGCAGGTTCGCTGCGGTATACGTGGTTAAGGGCCTTAACAGCTTTTTGCATACCGCTATGGCAATCAAATTCGGTTACCCACCAATCTAAAGATTTATCGAAAGCCCACTCAGACGTTTGTCCGAATTCGGAACCCATAAACAGCAGCTTGGCGCCCGGATGGGTAAACATATAACTGTATAACAAACGCAGGTTAGCATATTTTTGCCACTCATCGCCCGGCATTTTGGTCAGCATAGAACCTTTGCCGTAAACTACCTCATCGTGCGAAAAAGGCAGCATGAAGTTTTCGGTAAAGGCATATATCAAACTAAACGTCAGTTCCTGATGATGATATTTACGGTTGATAGGATCCTGCTGAAAGTAATTGATGGTATCGTGCATCCAGCCCATCATCCATTTCATGCCGAAACCTAATCCGCCGTTATAAATTGGGCGACTCACACCATGAAACGAGGTAGACTCTTCGGCAATGGTTTGCACATCGGGGAAACTACTGTATACCGCCATATTGAATTCTTTTAAAAACTCAATGGCTTCTAAATTTTGGTTACCGCCGTATATGTTGGTTTCCCACTCGCCATGCTTACGCGAATAATCAAGGTATAATATGGAAGCTACACCGTCTACCCGTAAACCATCGGCATGGTATCTATCTAACCAAAACAAGGCATTGCTTATCAAAAAAGCCTTAACCTCGTTGCGGCCGTAATTAAATATGTAAGAGGTCCAGTCGGGGTGATAGCCTTTGCGCACGTCTTCATGCTCAAATAAATGTGTGCCATCAAAACGGTATAAAGAGTGTGTATCGCCCGGAAAATGCGACGGGACCCAATCCAGTATAACCCCTATACCCTCCTGGTGAAAACGCTCTATTAAATGCATTAACTGCTGCGGTGTACCATACCGCGACGTAGCGGCAAAGTAACCCGTAAGCTGGTATCCCCAGCTTGGATAATACGGATGCTCCATAATAGGCATAAACTCTACGTGCGTAAAGCCCATATCTTTAATATATGGCACCAGGGTTTCGGCCAGTTGATCGTACGTTAAAAACTCATCCGGATTTTCTTTACTGCGCGCCCAAGATCCCAAATGCAGTTCGTAAACCGAGTATGGCTTATCTAAAGCAGTGTGTTTGTAACGGTTAGCCATCCAGTCGGCATCGTTCCACTCATAATAAGTATCGGCTACAATGGATGCCGTTTGTGGCGGTTCTTCCCAGCGTAAGGCAAAGGGATCACCTTTTTCGAGGTGCTCACCACTGTTAGAACGGATAAAATATTTATAAACTTCGCCGTTACCAATATTAGGTATAAATCCTTCCCAAATACCCGAACCATCCCAGCGGTGGTTTAAGGCATGGCCGCCTTTATTCCAACCATTAAAGTTACCAATTACCGATACATATTGCGCATTGGGTGCCCATACAGCGAAGTAAGTGCCCACCACATGTTTATGGGTCACTACATGCGAACCTAACTTTTCGTAAAGCTTAAAATGCTTGCCGCCTTTAAACAGATCAATATCAAAATTGGTAAAACGGCTATAGGCTTCAACAGCGTTCAATTCACTGACAGGATTTTGAGCCAAACTGCTATCTTGTATCACAGGCAGTTCGGTTTGTTTGGCTTTTACCGATGTCTTTTTACTCTTCTTCACCGCCAAATCGGCCACTATTTTGGTTATGGAAGTTTCGGCCGGTGCCTCCTGAACTTTTGCTTTGCCAGTTTTTGTTGCTTTTACGGGCACAGATGCTGGAAAAGCAGTTGGTTCAACCAATTCGGCCTTAGATTTCAACGTAGAAGGCTTTTTAGTTTTTATGGGTTGTGATTCGGAAAATTGCGAAGCCGGCTCCTGTGCTGCAGTTTTTTCATTGGGAGCCGGAGTTGCAGGTTTGGTTTTATTGGTTTGTTTTGCCATAGTAGGATAGTCTTTACAGACAATAAATCATAGTAAATGCAAACGAAGCGGAGCGTTTGCGGATTGCCTGTAAATGTGCAACACCACTACCCCTTTCCTTGTTTTACCTGCCTGCAATAGTAATAATATTTATGAGAAAATTGGTGCCTTCTAAAATTAGGTTAGTAGTCATAAACGCGTTCCGTCTGCTCTTGGCCGCAGATGCCCTTGTTCTTTTAAGCTCTCATCTTGGGAGGATTTGCAGAAGCGTCTTTGTCATCTTCCAGCTTCGGGCGAAAGCAGGGCAGCACATGTTGGCCTGTGCGTAAAGGCAGGGGGCCTTTTAGATTTTGACTTGATAAAGAAGTTACGCGGATAATATGCTAAGGGCAAAATATAAACAGCCCGTGGTGCTGCCCGGCTTTGCAGGGTAAAGGCCTTGTGGCAAAGAAGCATAGGAAGGTGACTTGATTTTTGGTTCTTTTTATCAAGAAAAAGAACAAAGGCTTCTCCGGCCAAGAGGAGACGGAACTTATCTTATCAGCACAGCCCCAAGGTTAAAAATCCACAAATCTTACTTCGCGTAACATTATCGCGCATTTGAGATTTCTCGTTATCCCTCGAAATGACAAGCTTTAAATTAAAGAAAACCAATTATAAATAATACTTCTCCCCATTAGTTTTAATCCTACCTGCATCTAACAACTGACGGATAGCCGTTAAGCGTTCGGGGTTTTTGCCATGTTTGAGCGCCAACACCAATTGTTCTAAACTGTGCGGTGCGGAGGTGAGCAGCTGCAGGATCTCATCGGAGATCTGGCCTTGTATTTGACCTGCGTTTTCCTTTCGTTTTTCACGGAGACATACATCACAGATTCCACATTTAGGCGCACCGGGTTCGTTGAAGTACGCTAACAGTTGCTGGCTGCGGCATTTTGGTTTTTCGGTGTAGGAAAGCATAGCTTCCATTTTTTTAAGATAACCGGCTCGGCGTACTTCCAGATTTTGTCGGTCTATCCATAAGTTGGCCGATGTTTGGCGAGGTTTAAGGTAAGTAACCTGTGGCTTATCGGTTTGAGGCAAATAGCTTATCACCTCAAAGGCGTTCAATTGTTCTAACGCTTCGGTTACCTGCTGCACGCTAAGGTTGGTACGACGCGCGATATCGAACTCGCGGATGCGGGCATAGTTATCAAAAGCGCCGCCGTAAGAACGCAATAGGGTTTTTACAAATGGATCCCAGGCCGGGTTTTGAATCTGGAAATTGTACAACTCATCATGCCCAATTTCAAATTGGAACCGTGATGGTAGAAACACGCTTTCGTTAAAGCTCAGGTATTCGCCCTGCTCTAAAAATTTAAGGGCGTTCAGGCTCTTTAGTGCATCAAGTTTAAAGCGACTGCTAAAATCGGCCAAATCCAAGTCAAAGCTTAACCCCTCGCCTGCCCCGTAGGCCAATTGGTAGTAGTTGGCCAGGTAGTGATATACCTGTTTAATCTCCTCTACCGACGGGAAACTTACCTCAAACTTGCGCTGTTGCTTTTGCCTGTCGAGTTCATTGTATAATAGTATAGCGTATGCTTTTTGTTCATCGCGCCCTCCACGGCCGGCTTCCTGGTAATAAGCTTCCAGGCTTTCGGGCAAGTCTTTATGCATCACAAAGCGCACATCGGGCTTGTCTATTCCCATGCCGAAAGCGTTGGTGGCTACAATAATGCGAATATGGTTATTCATCCATTGCTCCTGCTTGGCGGTACGGATGTCCCCGCTGAGGCCGGCATGATAATAATCGGCCGAGATGTTATGGTCGTTAAAAAACTTGCTGAGTTCGGTAGTTTCTTTGCGACTGCGTACATACACGATACCACTGCCGTTCACACTGCGAGCCACTTCGAGCATACGGCGCAGTTTGTTCTCTTCGTGCTGTACCCGGTAGCTAATGTTCTTTCGCTCAAAGCTTTGCTGAAATACGTTATGCTCCTTAAACAGCAGTTTGTCTTGAATATCGTCCCGTACTTCGGCAGTTGCTGTAGCAGTTAGCGCGAGTATGGGTACTTTAGGGTGCAGCTGTCGCAGATCGGCAATGTGCAGGTAAGATGGACGGAAATCATACCCCCATTGCGAAATACAATGCGCTTCGTCTACCGCTATCAAATTTACTTTCATGTACTTGATACGCTCCTGCACCAGTTCGCTCACTAAACGCTCGGGCGAGAGGTACAGAAATTTCACATGACCGTAAATGCAATTATCCAGCGCTATATCCACCTCGCGCTTACCCATGCCCGATACGATGGCAATTGCTTCAATACCCTTTGCCTGCAAGTTATCTACCTGGTCTTTCATCAGGGCAATTAACGGGGATATCACCAAACAAATACCATCCATAGCCAAAGCCGGCACCTGGTAACAAACCGATTTACCACCGCCAGTGGGCAGCAAGGCCAGCGCATCGTGCCCCTGCATAACCGCCTCAATAATGGGCTGCTGCAAGGGCCTGAACGCTTCGTGTTTCCAGTAATGCTGAAGGATTTGCTGTATAGTCATGTACGGTACAGCAATATTAACAGTTTTATGGGGATGTGGTTGTTGCTTGGGACAATAAACTCAACATGTAGTCATTATCTGAGACGTAACAAGTGTTAGCATTTACACCTCGGGAAGCCCAGATATGCATTTGCCTTCTCCAACAATTATCCCTAATTTCGCTACATCTAACCTATAAAATATGCCTACTCATTTATTTAACGCTTTTTTTGAGAGTGTAGACGGCACCCAACTGGGCGGACCGGTTACGGTTGAAAAAGGGGAATACCTTTTTGTGAATAAGAACAGTGCCGATGATGTGTATTTTAATTTAAAGAAATCACCACGGGGCTGGTACCAGTCTGGTGAAACAACAGTACAAACTATTCCGCAGCAATATATACATGCGGTGGGTGCACAAATAGATGCGCATGATAACGCCCAGTCAACGCCCGATCTGTAAAGCGTTAATTTAATTGGCAATGTGGTGGCCAAACAATTATAGTTAACATCCAGTTAACTATCTTTTGCTATTTTGCCCTCAACATTTACCTCACACATGAAAAAACCCATTCTTCTGCTGGCTATTACCGCCTGTTTAAGCATTTACCAACCTGCACACGCGCAATTTGGCGGACTTGGAAAAGTACTTTTAGAAAAAGGCAGCGAACTGGCCGGTGGTAGTTTAAACAAGATCATTAAACAACCGGCTGCTATTACCACCAACTTTAAAGACGTTGACCGCACAGGAATGAGACCGCCTTCGTTTCATGAAGGAGAAACGGCGCAGCCTTTATACCTCTTGCCTAAAGCAACAACCGGTGGTTATAAACTTTGCGCGGGTTATTACGAAATGACCAACAAGAGCTATTGCCTGCAAGCCGGTACCCGTGGACCAAGCAAAGGCGATGGTTACATGCTGGCCCCTGTACTTGGCCCCAAACAGGAGGTGGTTATCGCTATTTTAAAAAGCGGCGAAAAGCACCCAAATGTAAGTCAGCATGAAATACAGGTGCTATTATGGGCCATAATTGCCCGTACGCGTTTTGCGGATTACAGTACTGCCATTAAGTTAACTGCCACTACCCTGCTTAGCTCAAGCGATCTGTTAAAATTAGAAGGAGGTGCATTAGGCGTATTGCCGGCAAGCGTTATGGATAAGGCCAAAGGCCAGCTTCCTTCGGCTATACAAGCGGTATTTGAAGCCGAGAATAATATACGCAGGCTGGCTGCATCGGGCAACGCTACTTACGAGGAAATGGAACGTTACGCTGTATTGGCTGGCATTGCACCGGTTGTAAACAACGAGTTCCCGTCGGGTACCTGGTCTTTACACCCTGATGGGTATTACGTACGTTACATTCCTAGCGGATACTCGGTTACTAAAACGCAGATTTATGTTCCGCAAGAGATAGTGAACAGTAAGCCAAACCTGGTTTATGATGCACCCAACGCCATTGCATGCCCTGCTAACACCGGAGCGCAACGCCTGATACAAACCAATGAGCCCCTAAACCCTAACTATGGTTTAAAACTTACTGTTAAGTGTTTTTAATATAAATTGATTTAAAGCCATTGTACAATACAATGGCTTTAAAAAGATTATCCCAACACATGCTGAGCCAGTATCCGTTGCAGGTCGTATATATTTACCTGTTTGTTGAATTTCTTACGTATGCTTGGAGTAGCCTCACTTGAAACCCATATTTTAAGCTCTGCATCCAAATCAAAATGACCCGCTGTTTCTATGCTGAAACGAGAGATGCTTTTATAAGCTATAGACATATACTCCACTTTACTGCCGGTAATTCCTTGTTTGTCTACTAAGATAAGACGCTTGTTGGTAAAAATAAACACATCCCTAAAAAGCTTGAAACCAACCTCTATGGATTCATTTTCAGCTAGCAGGTTTGAATAATCATTAAGTAGTTCGGTAGGATCAGCCACACCGGCATTACCTAAAATTTTAGAAAATAGACTCATGTTTAGATTGATATTTAAAAATTTGAATATAGTCCATAATTTATATTGTTGAAGAATTTAAGAGAAACTTCAAAATTAATGTTGTAGTTCAGCCCACCATACCAACTCAACTTGTGTATTTATAATTTTTCTACTTATTTTGAAATCCCTAACAAAAAAGGGCATATATGAATATCCGCCTTCTGCCTCTTTCTATAAAATACCTTTTATTATTACTACTTGCAGGTGTATTTTTTACCTCTTGCAAGCAAACGCCACCTTCCGATAAAACTGGTGCTAAGCCAAAGGCTCGGGTTTCTTTTAAAAAAGTACATGGAATAGCTTATACCGAAGTAAGGCGCGAGTATAATAATGGTTTAGGTTATAACGATTACGGCTATCATTTGGAGCCCGAATGGCAGATCACTTTCCTGTCCGACGATTCGGTGCGGATCTTTAGCCTGGTGCTGCAAAAATTTATTGTGGAGCCTGTAATTATTGATCATGATTCTGTTGCTACTGTAGCGCACTCTTGGCTGAGAGTAAAAAAATTGACTAAGGATAGCTTACTTTTTCAGGTGTTGTATGTGGCCAACCAAAAGATAGATGATAAAAGCAACATCTACATGACCTTGTACAGCAATGATTATATCAAAAATACGCTGCACACCACCGCTGCTAAATTACAAACCCCTCCCCGGAGGGATAGTCTGTATATCAAGAAAAAATCCGAAGCATCTATAGCCAACATTAATAAAGCCTTTGCTGCTACCGAGCCGGCCAACCTGGTCAGCAATAACCCTAATGTTACCGTCACTAAAAAGGAAGTAATTAAAGCGGTTGCCATGGAAAACGTAACACTGGCTGATAATTACCTTTCGCCTACTTTTACGGTAACCATTCACAAGGCTTACAACAACTTTGATTATTCTATGCAGGTTATTGCCGACGAAAAAGGCAAGTTGCACTTTGTAAAATCGATGACTTATATACCCGATGATGTGGAAGCCCGGCTCAAAGTAATGAAAGGTGTGGTTGATGGTTACCTCACTGTTTTCTTAAAAACTACACCCGGCAAAACCTTGAGAATAGCCCACCCCAGTCGTATTCTGGTACGGGTGATTGGCATTCAGGATTAGGTTTGCTAATTATATCTCTCAAAAAACATCTCACATAAAAAAATGCGGCTTCGTTTTAGAAGCCGCATTTTTTATAATGTAATTAATTCGTGTTATACCGTTGTGGTGGATGATGGCCCTTTAAACATGCCTAATACAAATGCTATAATGGCAAGCACAATTATAATGTGAACTAACCCGCTTATAGAATAAAAAAATACGCTGATTGCCCAACCTATTAACAGAATTACGGCAACGATATACAATAATGATCTCATGGTAGATATGTTTAAAGTTATATTGCTGATCTATACAAAATCATGCCAATTACTTATCTTATAAAGATCAATGTTCATCTTAAGCTTGATTTGTAGTATTAGCTGTGGGTATTCAATAATTCAAGTGGAATGATTTAGGTTTATTGAAATGGAAATCTTTTAAATAAGCAAGGCCCCTGATGGGCAGGGGCCTGTACTAACCAATTATAAACCTAAATTATGAGAAGAGCTGTAGGAGAAGGAGTCGAACCTTCACGAAGTGGTTATGTTTATTGCTAAACTATTCCCATAACTCTCCGCCACCGCGACAAGGAGGTGTGTCTGCCAAATTTCACCATCCTACAGGATATTTATTCTCTCTTTGTTGATACAAATATAACACAAGAAGCAATTACTTACAAATATTTTATTGAATTAATTTATTTTTTATTGAATCCATAACAAATCATAGCTTATTATACATTTTCATCAATTACTATCCTCCATTTCTCCACTGTAATTTTAGATTATCAATTATACAGTTCCTGTTCTTCGGTATAATACGTTTTTCGGGATGATAATGGTTTTTGAAGAATAGCTGCACCGCTTGGCGTGGTGTCATTTTTTGGGCGATGAACCTTTAAAAAATCACGCATTTCACCGCTAATAATGTCCGGATCGGCTTTAGCTATTTCTTTAATAGCATTTTGCAAAACTGTCTTAACCGACTTGGCAAGTATCTTGACCTGATCGTTTGGAATTTTGTTAGCTACAGAAAACGGAGATATCCGTGCTTCGTACAAAATTTCATCAGCGTAGGCGTTACCTATTCCGCGTAAAACATGCTGGTCCATCAAGATGGATTTTACCGCCGACCTGCTTTTTTGCAAAGCATCGCTCCAAAATTCGAGGTTGACCTCCTTAGCCAGGGCATCCGGAGCTTCTGCAGTTTCAGGATTAAGTGTTGGTGTTGCCTGGCGCTGAAAATCGGTTAGTGCTAAAGATCGGCCACTATCAAAATGCATTTCGATGATCGTGTACTTGTTTTCGTTTTCATCGTTAAACCAATGCAGTTGTCCGTGAAGCATTAAATGCAAGGCCAACGTAGTTCCATTTTTAAAATTGAAATGCAATTGTTTTCCGGAGCGAACCACATCAGTAAGCACCTCTCCTTCCAATGCATGAGTAAATTCCTCTGCACTTACGTTCAGCTTTTTCGCCTGAACAACGTTCACTTTACCAAGTTTCTTTGCTTTTAAAACTTTGGTTAAATTGTGACTAAATACTTCTAAGTCGGGTAATTCGGGCATATGTGTTTAATAATTTTTTTTACTCTTTGTTTCTGATACTGTTAAATGACTTCTTTAACAGATTCCTAATCTTGTGCCGCATTGCTACCGGGCAATGTTCTTCAAACATTAGTTTTGGCATTACACTGCGGGTATAGCTAACAATTGGATGCGGTGGGTGCTGTACTTTAAAATAATCGGCATAATTGTTCTGTTCGCTTTGGCTCGCATTTTTCACAAGCTCGGCAAAGTGCGATAATCTTTCATAAAATGCGTTCATATTTGTTTATCTACAGCCCGTAATCAGCAATATTTAAACCACAATCAACTTATTAACAAGCTTAAATTTCCACAGGTTGTTAATATCGTGCTCTTTATCAAAAAGGATAGGTATTATATTCACTGATAGTCATTTCGTAAAATGATGTAAAAGCAATTTTCAAAACAATTTGGTTTTGCAACGTTCAACTCTCATACAACTAATTACCATTTAAATATAAAAGCCCAACCAGTTTCGCTTACATCAATCAGTATATTATGCAACCCTTTGTTGTTTATTGGCAAAGCCAACTTTAGTAAGCTAAATTTACTATTTGCTTATTTTGTTTATTTTTGGCTATACTAAATATTCTAAATGTCTGCCAAGCCAGTTGTATCTGCTATTATACCCAATTACAATCACAAATCTTATTTAAAGGAGCGCATAAATAGCGTTATTAATCAAAGCTATGACAACTTTGAAGTTATAATAATGGATGATTGTTCTACAGACGACAGCCGTGCTATTATTGAGCAGTACCGTAACCACCCAAAAGTAACACAGATTGTTTATAATAATATAAATTCGGGTTCCACTTTTAAGCAGTGGAACAAAGGTATAGCAATAGCCCGAGGCGAACTGATATGGATAGCAGAATCGGACGATGTAGCACACACCGATTTACTGCAATCGTTGGTACCGCCATTATTAAACAATACCAGTTTGGCACTAAGTTATTGCCAGTCGTTACGGATTAACGCGCAAAGTAAAGTATTTGCTAACTGGCTATTTAAAACCGAAGATTTGGACAAAGATCTTTTTCTGCAAGATTTTACCATGACCGGCCCTGATTATATAGAACGTTTCCTTATATATCGCAACACTATCCCCAACGTGAGTGCAGTAGTGTTTCGTAAAACCGACTACCTTGCTATTGGAGGTGCCGATGGTAGCCTTAAGTACGTGAGCGACTGGCTTACCTGGTTAAAATTATTGAATAATAAGGGATTGTTTTATAGCGCAAAAATGCTGAATAGTTTCCGATATCTCGAAAGCGGCGTCATACATTCGTCGGAAGTTAAGAAAACTTTTTATTACAAATACGATATATTGATGAGGTTTGCTTATAGAGCATATTTAGAAAACTTAAAGCCGGTGCCTCAACTATTATATCAAAAAAACCTATTCCATTTACGTAAAGAAAGCCGCAAAGAGTTTAAGTTTTTATGGCGAAAGAACTTCTTCATAAAAAGTATACCTTACCTTAAATTTGCTGCATTTACCGGCCGATTTTTATCTTTTTAACCCTCATTTCACTTTTTACAGCCATTTATCAAACAAAACGTAATTTCGAATGGTTAAGCACGAAACTTAACTTAAAAAGATTATGGCTAAGGCTAAAGAAGAAAAACCAGCAGCAAGCGGAATTACTGCCTATTCGGTAAAAACAAAAACTAAAAATGTACCGATGATCGATCCAGTAATCGACATTAAATCGGGTCGTTACATTGCCACCGGTAAAGATGCAGAAGGCAACAAAATGGCAGCCATTATGGGTAAAGCTACCGCCGAAGAACACATTAAAAGCGGCGCTGCCAAAAAAGGTACCGGCTGGAGTTAATAATTAGTTCCCACAATTTGAGATCAATTATTACTCTTTGCAAATATTAAGCAACCTCGCCGGCATAATGCTTACGAGGTTGCTTTGTAGCTTTCACTAATAGTGGGTTGTACTATTAGTGATTAATAATGTCATAAAAATGGTATAAATACTTGAACCCCTGCCTTATCACCGCATCTCACCTTCTGCTCAATTCACTTGAGCTTTCAACCAACGTTTAATTTTTTGGAATTGTAACATTTCAAAAATGTCCTTCAAAGCTTTCGCATTTTTTAACATGTTTGATTACTCATGTGTTAAAATTCAAAGTTTCCACCACGGCATCAATTATGATTTTCTATTTTTCTATATAAGAAGAGAGCCTATTGAACTTTGTTAGTTCAGGGTAGTTTTATATGATAATAGACTGATAAAATTGTGTGAACATAGCATTCACGAGATTGTTATCAAACAAAACAAATACTATGTCAAGTACAACATCATATCAAAAAACATTTAATATAGGTGGCGATCTTACCGTAAACCGCTTAGGTTATGGTGCCATGCGCATTACAGGCGAAGGAATTTGGGGTCCGCCAAAAGATCATGACGAAAGCATCCGTGTGTTGAAACGCGCGGTAGAATTAGGTGTAACCTTTATAGACACAGCCGATAGCTATGGTCCTAACGTTTCGGAGGAACTCATTGCCGAAGCACTTTACCCGTACCCGGAAGGCCTTGTTATAGGTACTAAGGGCGGATTGTTACGCACCGGCCCCAACGAATGGCCGGTAGATGCAAGTCCCGAACATTTAAAAGATGTTTTGGAAGGTAGTTTGAAAAGGTTAAAGCTGGATCAGATAGCACTTTACCAGTTACACCGCATTGACCCTAAAGTCCCTGCCGAAAAAACTTTTGAGTTTTTAAAGCAGGCACAGCAGGAAGGCAAGATCAAGCACATCGGCTTATCGGAAGTAAGTGTAGAGGATATCAAGAAAGCTCAGCAATATTTTGAAGTGGTATCGGTACAAAACATGTACAGTGTTGATAACCGTAAGTGGGAAAGCGTGCTGAATTATTGCAAAGAACAAAACATCGCTTTCATACCATGGTATCCCTTGAGCGCGGGCAATATAAAAGCAGAGAAAGTACTTCAAGATATAGCCGATAAGCACAACACAACAATCAACCAAATTGCTTTAAGCTGGTTATTGCATCATGCAGATAATATTTTGCTGATTCCGGGCACATCAAAAGTATCGCACCTGGAAGATAACCTGAAAGCTGCTGATATTGCGTTAACGGAATACGACATGAAGCAATTAGATTCCATTTCACAGTAAATATACACCGCACACCATTGGCGGTTAAGTACCGCTAATGGTGTGTTTAATTATAAAATATGCAGCTTGCACACAATACAATTTTAATTACAGGCGGAACATCGGGCATTGGATTAGCCTTTGCATTGGAGTTTAAAAAGCGCGATAATACCGTTATCATTTGCGGACGACGGGAAGAAAGGCTGAATGAAATTATGGTGCAACACCCGGGCATCATTACACGCGAATGCGATGTGGCCGATGAACAACAACGTAAAGAACTGGTGCAATGGCTGGTTACTAATTACCCGGACACCAACGTGCTGATTAATAATGCGGGTATTCAGTTGCTTACAGATTTGACTAAGCCAGTTGATGTTTTACGCATACGTTCGGAGATTGAAACTAACCTGGTTGCCCCTATCCACTTATCATCTTTGTTAGCACCACACCTGAGCGATAAAAATGGTGCGGCAATCATCAACATATCATCAGGATTAGCTTTTGCACCTTTGGCTTTTATGCCGGTTTACTGTGCTACTAAAGCAGCTATACATTCAGTGTCTTTATCATTAAGGCATCAGCTGAAAGATACACATGTTAAGGTTTTTGAAATTGCACCTCCTGCAGTTGATACCGAGTTAGGACACGATCGTCGCGAAGATAAAAGCCAGTCGCACGGTGGTATACCGGTAGACGAGTTTATTGCCGGTGCTATAGAAGCTCTTCAAAACGATGTTTATGAGGCCGGCATAGGTCAGGCCGAACAATTGAGAGAAAAGCGCGAATTGCTATTCGATGTAATGAACAGATAATTGCTGGAAACCCATTCTACATCTCCACCTTCTCGATGGAGATGTAGAATGGATTTCAATTTTTAAACCCTCCCTCTCGGGGAGGATCGTTGGAAGGGACTTTACAACACCGCCTGTTTAAACGGCTTTACATCTACTACTTCCCAAACCTTACCGGTTACATAAGGGTCGCTGTTTTTCCAGCTTTCCATCTGTTCATCATTTTCAAATTGAACCATCATAACCGAACCAATCATTTTTTCTTCGGCATTTAAAATAGCTCCACCGGCTATGTAGTTGCCGTTCTCTTTAAGCTCACGCACTTTATCTAAATGGTGCGGGCGAACATCCATGCGGCGTTGCTGGGCTTCTGAATCGGTATAATCATATGCGGTAACCACGTATTGCTTCATAATTTTAGTATATAAACTTACAACAAGTACAATCGATTACAGTTTGCTGTGCATTGAAACCTATGTTTAAAGTTTGAATCTGAATAAATAAATAGCCATAAATGTGCATACCTTTTTTATTTTTGTTGACCATGACAATAGACCAGCTTAAACAACACTTCAATACATTATTTAACCAGGAAGCGTTAGAAACGTACTTTTGCCCCGGCCGCGTTAACCTTATTGGCGAACATATTGATTACAATGGCGGCCTGGTAATGCCTTGTGCCATTAACTTCGGTACCTGGATGCTGCTTGCGCCAAACGAGGATAATGTGTTTAGGTTCAGAAGCGTAAATTTTGAGGAAAGCTATGACATAGGCGTGCAAACCGCTTATGAAAAAACTGGTCGCGAATGGTATAATTATCCCTTGGGTGTGCTGCATCATTTTGTTGATGCAGGCAAACGTGTGCAGGGTTTAGATATTTTGTATTACGGAAACGTACCTATAGGTTCGGGCTTGTCGTCGTCTGCTTCTATAGAAATTGCCACGGCTTTTGCCTTTAACCAATTTTTTAACGACGATTATTCCAAGTTGGAACTGGTTAAAATGGCAAAATCGGTCGAGAACAATTTCATTGGTTTAAGCAGCGGTATCATGGATCAGTTTGCAGTGGCCTTTGGCGAAGAAAGCAAAGCGCTGATGCTGAATTGTGATACTTTAGATTATGAGGCAGTTGATGCATACCTGGGTGATAATGTATTGGCCATTATTAACACCAACAAACCACGTAAACTGGCCGAAAGTAAATACAACGAACGTGTAGCCGAATGTGCCCAGGCACTGGCCGCCCTGCAAAAGGAATTAAATATTAACAACCTCTGCGATATTGACGGCGCTACGTTTAAACAATACGAGCATTTAATTACCGACACTACAGTTCATAAACGCGCGCGCCACGTAATTGAAGAGAATGACCGGGTGAAACTGGCTGCCACTGCTTTAGCCGCACATGATCTTGCCGAATTTGGTCGCTTAATGTACGCCTCGCATAAATCGTTGAAAGACGATTACGAAGTAAGCGGTACCGAACTGGATACTGTGGTAGAATACAGCCTTACCGATAGCAGTGTTACCGGTGCCCGCATGACCGGCGCAGGCTTTGGCGGCTGTGCCATTGCTATAGTTAAGGCAGACGCTTTTGAAGTTTATAGTAAAAATCTGATAGATTTCTATACCGCCAAAGTAGGCTATGCCCCATCTGTTTACGCTACCCATATAAGTGATGGGGTGCACGAGTTGGTGGGTTAGTTATTGTGTTATTGGTTTATGGGCGATAGCCGCTCCAAGGTAGCGATCATAATAGCTATAGACTAATTTGACCTATGAACTCCTTATCTATCAACTATGAACTATCGACCATGAACTAATAACTATCAACCATGAACCACAAAAAAACATGCGTAAACTAAAATTAGATGAGCTTAACCGGGTTTCGGTAGAGGAATTTAAAGGACAAACCAAACTCCCGGTTGCTATTGTGCTGGATAGTGTGCGCAGTATGCATAACGTGGGTTCTATATTCAGGACCAGCGATGGCTTTGCGGTAGAGCAAATTTATTTATGTGGTATAACCAGTCAGCCGCCGCACCGCGAAATTGAAAAAACAGCCTTGGGCGCCACGCAATCGGTTAGCTGGACGTACCATGCCGATGCCGTTGAGGCGGTAGATGCCTTACGCCAACAGGGCTATGTAATTGTGGCTATTGAGCAAGCTCAAAGCAGTGTAATGCTCAACGAATTTAAACCACAGGCTGATCAAAAATACGCCCTGATTTTTGGCAACGAAGTCAACGGTGTAAGCGATGAAGTAATGGCTAAAATTGATACTTGTATCGAGATCCCGCAATTTGGAACTAAGCATTCATTTAACATTGTAGTATCGGCAGGCATTGTATTATGGGACTTTTTTGCCAAGCTGAAATTGTAGTAAGCATTTGCAGTTATGAACGCAGTCGCCAAAAAGTTACTTATAAAACCAGGCCAACGCTGGCTGCTGTATAACGCCCCTGCTAATTACCTGGCTGTGTTAAACCCCTTGCCCGATGGTGTCGAGATTACTTACACGGCCGATGGCAGCGTTAACGGCATCCAACTATTTGCCGTAAACAGTACCGAACTGGCTACCAGTTTAAAGCACATTCAACCAGTATTAAAGGCTGATACCGTTTTGTGGATCATTTATCCTAAGAAAAGTTCGGGCATAGCAACTGATCTGGAGATGATGGGCAGCTGGACCGAACCAGCTAAATACGGACTCAGGCCGGTCGCCTCAGCAGCAGTAGACAGCACCTGGACCGCATTGCGCTTTCGCCCCGAAGAGCAGGCCAAACTTTCCGAAACACGTAACAGTGAACTGCAAAAAAACGAGTTTTCGGCTTACGTTAACATTGAGACTAAGACCGTAACGCTCCCACCTGATGCAGAAGTTGCATTGCAGAAGCAACCTATGGCTTATGATTATTACAATGAGCTCTCCTACTCCAATAAAAAGGAATACGTACTTTGGATTGTAACTGCCAAGCAGGAAAAAACACGCACCGAACGGTTGGCTAAGATGGTAGATAAGCTATTAAACGGTAAAAAGAATCCTAGCGAAAAATAGGTTGGTCAATTGGACCATTAGATCGGGGACACATTCGAACCATGCCTGTCTTTTGTAAGAGCTAACAAAAATTCTTTTAAACCATAATTTGGCACGTTTTGATTTGAAGGATCTCTTACTATCGTTTGAGATGACAAGACAATAGATTATAGATTCTAAATATCCCGATCAATCTTTCATTTTATACGCAACCATATTACGGTCTTACTGTTACTTCGTTATGGATACTCAATTTTTAGAATTTACAGATAAAAACGACCGCCCGGCATTAATCAATGTACGCAACATTACCTCCGTTGTGGTGTACACTACCCCGAACGAAGAAGTACATATCTATGTAATTGGTGATAAGGAATCGTTTGTAACCGTTAAAGAAACTTACGAAGAAGTTAGAAGAAAAATAGCTTTGGTTAGCGGCGGGACTATTTTTTAGTTGATTGGTTGATTGGTTGATTGGTTGATTGGTTGATTGGTTGATTGGTTGATTGGTTGATTGGTTGATTGGTTGATTGGTTGATTGGTTGATTAAGCTAAGTTGCATCCGACTTTCTTTGTTATATTTTTTTAAAAACTTAACTACTCACTAATCCAACTATTCAACAAAAGCCATTTCTTAACCTACATTAAGTGCGGGCAAATTCTACATATCTACATTTGTAGAGTTAAATCGAAAACATCATGTCAAACACTATATTACACAAAGCCGGCGAACGGGGCCATGCCAATCATGGTTGGTTAAACAGTTACCATACTTTTAGTTTTGGTGGATATTACAATCCGCAAAACATGAATTTTGGTGCGTTACGCGTACTAAACGATGATACCGTGAGCGGTGGTCGTGGTTTTGGAGATCACCCGCACGATAATATGGAGATCATTTCCATTCCCTTAGATGGTGACCTGGAACATGAAGATAGCATGGGCAACAAGGCTGTAATCCGTAAAGGAGATATTCAGGCCATGAGTGCGGGTACAGGTATTTATCACAGCGAAAAAAATGCACATGAGAACGAGCTGGTAAAATTTTTACAGATCTGGATATATCCAAATCAAAAGAATGTACAGCCCCGTTACGATCAGCTAACCTTAAACCTGGATGACAGGCATAATCGCCTGCAACAGATCCTCTCCCCTAACCCTGATGATGAAGGCGTATGGATCTATCAAAATGCTTGGTTTCACATTAGTAAGTTTGACCAGGGTACAACTGCGGACTATGCCTTAAAAGGCGGCGCTAACAATGGCGTGTATGCTTTTGTATTGAGTGGTGATGTTAGCATTAACGGCCAGCAATTAAATACCCGCGATGGTTTTGGAATTTGGAATGTAGGTAAGGTTAGCATTGTGGCAGATACCGATGCCGAGTTTTTGCTGATGGAAGTACCGATGACTTTTTAATTTATACATGAGCAAATTAAAAATATTAGCTATTGGCCGGCACGAGCAAATTTTGCAAACCGTGGTTCGTTTAATAAACAACAACCCCGAGTGGAAAGGCATCGGTGCCATAACCGATAAAGAAGCCGTACAACAGTTCGATCACCAGGTTATAGATTTGATATTGCTCTGCGGAGGTATTGAACCTGAGTCGGAAGAAAATTTGCGTGCCTATTTTACCGCCCATAGGCCAAATGTAATCATTGTACAACACTATGGCGGCGGAAGCGGCTTGCTCACAGCGGAGATCTACGAAGCACTGAGAAATTAGAGTCGAGAGGATAGAATCAAGAATACAGACTTTTGGATTCTTGATTCTGTACTCTGTTCAATTATTACTCACATTAAACTATTGACTCTATATTCTTGACTCTGTACTCTTGATTCTCTCTCTCTCTCCTAAACCGTCTTCTCCATTACCATTAAGGTGATAGGTGTTTTAGAATGGCTTGTGTGAGTTACCAATGGCATGGTTTCTCCGGTTGCTTTATATCCACGACGCTTGTACCAATCAATAAGTTCAAGCCGGGTTGTAATAACGGTTATTTTAACAACTTCGCAGCCCAATTCAATTGCCAGTTCACCGCCCGCCGTTAATAACCGACGCCCTATCCCGGCAGCCTGCAAAGTGGGCTTTACGGTCAGCATACCTAAATAAAGGCGGCGGTTCTTAATCTGTTCCAGGTATACAAAGCCAACTATCTCACCGTCGTGGTTGGTATATTTTAGCAAAGTAATTTCGGGCCTGTAATAATAACCTGTCAATTCCTCTTCATCAATTCTTATTCCTTCCAGGAGGTTTTCTTCGCTCGTCCAGCCCTGTTTTGAGCTTTCACCACGATAGGCGCTGTTCACCAACGCAACAACTTGAGGTATGTCGGTAAGCGTAATTTTAGTAATTTGAGATGTCATAAATTCAATTGATCGCACCTGTGTAGTCGGCACTGCAATTCATTAAAGCTGTCTTAAATCTTCCCTTATAGGGTTAAATATATCAAGCAATTTACAATCGGTTATAGCTCGGCCACCATGAGGTACGTTCGGCGGAATAACAGCAAAAGTATTGGTATCTAAAATTTGAGGTACACCATTCACAGTGAGTTCAAACTGCCCCTCTAACACAAAGGCGCATTGGTGATGGGGATGTGTATGTATGGCCGATACCGCACCGGCTTTAACCTCTAAAAAGTTAAGCGTGTTAACCTCCGTATGTATAAGTTGGGCAGAGTAACCGGGCGACATTTCTTTAACCGGTATATCACTGAATTGCTTAAATATTGAAGTGTCCATATAATTAATTTTTACCTGAATTATTCTAATGCAAATGTATTACAATTTGCCCGTATGCATATAGTCCATCAGTTTGGATTCTGTAAAGAGCTTTACTTTCTGGCATTATATTAATAACACTTTAAACTAAAATAAGCACCTCCTTAAAAGCTGTAAAAGGCTAAAGCTGTCCATGTTAGGCAGAATGCCCAGTGTAAGCAAACAAATAATCATTTTTAATGGTATTCACTAAGCATGGCAACTTCATACAATAAACTAAACTTACCAAACTTATTTATCGGCATCGGCTTATTACTAACGCTTACCTCAACAGCAAGTGCACAAACAGGCGTTGGGTCGGCATCTGATAGTATCAAGATCAACCAAATAGGTTTTTATCCTAAAGCACCAAAAACCGCTATCATACTAACTGATAGGGCTCAAAGGTTTATCATACAAGATTTAAATAAACATCCTGTTTATTCAGGTACGCTAAAAGCAGCAGCCCTGGCAGACATGTCGGGCAAAAAAACTTTTATAGCCAATTTTACAGCGTTGACCAAGCCGGGCAGTTACGTTGTACAGGTTCCATCTGTTGGTTATTCTTATCCATTTAAAATTGAAGCCAGCACCAATAAGCAACTTGTTGCAGGTATAATGAAGGGGTTTTACTATCAACGCGCTTCTGTTGCCTTAACCCCTGCTTTTGCCGGAAAATGGGCAAGGCCGGCAGGCCACCCAGACGATTCAGTCATAGTTCATGGATCGGCGGCTACGGCTAAACGCCCGGCGGGCATGGTTATACGATCTCCCCGGGGCTGGTACGATGCCGGTGACTACAATAAATACATTGTTAACAGCGGCATTAGTATGGGCACGCTCCTCTCCATATGCGAAGATTTTCCGGAGTATACCAAAGCTGCAAAGTTAAATATCCCGGAAAACAGAAATAAGGTGCCAGACATCTTAGACGAATTGTTATGGAACCTGCGCTGGATGCTGACCATGCAAGACTCTGATGACGGAGGCGTTTACCATAAACTTACCAACGCAGATTTCGATGGCATGGTGATGCCCGATAAGGCAACAGCTCCACGATACGTAGTGCAAAAAGGAACAGCGGCCACACTTGATTTTGCCGCAGTAATGGCGCAGGCCAGCCGTATATTAAAAAGCTATAACCAGGCATTACCAGGCCTTTCCGACTCCTGCCTTAAAGCATCGGTTAAAGCCTGGCAATGGGGACTTAAAAATCCTAATTTAGCTTACGAACAAAAGGCCATAAACGGCAAATTTACTCCGGCAATTTCAACTGGGGAATATGGCGATCATTATTTTAAGGATGAATTTAATTGGGCCGCCTGCGAATTATACATTACAACCGGCGATGACCGGTATATTATTAACAGCACTTTAAAGAACAGCAAGTTCGCAATACCTTCATGGGCGCAGGTGAGCACACTGGGTTATTACAGCCTATTGCGTAACCGCAACAAGCTTTCCGTAGCTGGCAAGCAATATATACCTACTTTAACAAAACAGCTTGTTGTTTTTGCCGATAGCCTGATGGCCGGAGCCGATCAAACTGCTTACCAAACCGTTATGGGTAAATCGGCTAAAGATTTTGGCTGGGGAAGTAATTCTGGTGCTGCTAACCAGGGTATTGCCCTTATACAAGCCTACCTGCTAACCAAGGATATAAAATATGCCAATGCAGCTTTAACTAATCTTGATTATTTATTAGGGCGTAACGCCACAGGTTATTCTTATGTTACAGGGTTTGGAAGCAAGCAAATTATGCATCCACACCACAGGCCTTCCGTGGCCGATGGTGTGATTGAACCAGTCCCTGGTTTACTATCGGGAGGCCCTAACCCAGGCAAACAGGATGATGTGGATTTACCCTCTTTAGTGCCCGACCGTGCTTTTGTTGATGATGACCGCGCGTATGCCGTTAATGAAATTGCCATCAACTGGAACGCACCATTTGCTTACCTGGTTAACGCTTTTGAAGCCTTGCAATTAAAATGCGGGTATAGTGTGAAGTAGTTTTATAAGGGGTAATGTTATCACCCCTTATAAAGGGTTATTTTCATTTATAAAAATATTAGCAATCGCTATTCTTATTTAGACTGATTATTGTTAGTTTTGTTGAATAGGATTTTTGCTCGTAATAGCAACGGTCTATTTAAACAAACCGATTAAATGAAAAAACTTTTAATTGCTATCACAACCCTGATATCTTTTTCGGCGCAGGCTCAAAAAAACTCGCTTTTAGATCAATCTTTTTGGCAGGGCCATCCAGAGGCAAGCTTAGTAAAGGCAGAAGTAGAAAAAGGAAACAGTCCTTCGCAGCTTAACTCCATGAGTATGGATCCCGTAGTTATTGCCATTAACACTCAGGCTCCAAATGCTACTATTAAATATCTGTTAGATCAACCCGGCAACTCCCCCGCTAAATTAACCCACGATGGTCGTACTTACCTGCACTGGGCTGCCAACCGCGGCAATGCCGAAGTAATGGACTACTTACTTACTAAAGGAGCTAAGGTTGATGTGGTTGATAGCCATGGTTCTACCCCGCTGCTTTTTGCAGCAGGGAGTGCTCAGCAAAACACCAAGGTATATGACCTGCTGCTGGCACATGGCGATAACCTTAAAACGAATGTTAACCAGGACGGGGCAAACGCGCTGTTAGTTGCTATTGCAGGCGATAAAGATTTTGCCCTAACTAACTATTTTGTTTCTAAGGGATTGGATTTGAATAGTGTTGACGCCAATGGTAACAATGCTTTTAGCTATGCCGCAAGAAGCGGTAATCTTGAAGTGATAAAGGCCGTATTGCAAAAAGGGGTAAAACCTAACCCTAACGCTATACTGATGGCTGCACAAAGCGGCGGACGCAGAGGCGGACCAAATGCAGGTGCCGGTTTACCTCTATATCAGTATCTCGAAACCTTGAATGTTAAACCTACAGCCCTTAGCAAAACCGGCGAAAACGTGTTGCATTATGTAGTACGTAAACCTAATCAGGGTGAAATTATCAACTATTTTATCAGCAAAGGCGTTGATGTAAATAAAGCTGACGATGAAGGCAATACCGTTTTAATGAACGCTGCAGCTACCAACCGCGATACCGCCATTATTGGCTTGCTGTTACCCCGCACAAAGCTCATTAACCAAACTAATCAAAAAGGTGAAAGCGCACTGGCAATGGCTGTGCGCAGCAATTCGCCAGAGGTTGTTGCCTACCTGATTAGTAAAGGCGCCGATGTTAAAACTGCAGACAAAAAAGGCAATAACCTGGCTTATTACCTCATGGAATCTTACCGCGCTCAAAACGGTATGGCTGCTCAAGGTGTCGGCAGACCAAACGGACAAGGCGAACGTCCCGCGAGCGCACCAAGGCAAGATGATTTTGAAGCTAAATTAAATCTCCTGAAAGATAAAGGCCTGAATGTAGCAGCTCCTCAAAAAAACGGCAACACGCTTTATCACCTGGCCATTGCCAAAAACGATATCAGTTTATTGAAACGCCTGGAGCCTTTAGGTATAGATATTAATGCAAAAAATACAGAAGGCCTTACCGCCTTGCACAAGGCAGCAATGGTAGCCAAAGACGATAACATGATGAAATATCTATTATCAATAGGGGCAAAAAAAGAAGCCACAACTAATTTTAAAGAAACAGCGTTTGATTTAGCAAGCGAAAATGAAACGCTGACTAAAGGTAATGTATCGGTTAACTTCCTCAAATAATATCATGTCTAAATTATTCAAATTAATAGTAATTTCAGGTTTGTTAGCTTTAACTAACCCCGCAATATCATTAGCTCAAAGCGCTACCAATAAGTATAAATGCATGATACAAATGTCTAATTATATGGGCGACGGTGCTTATGTAGTTATTTCATTGATAGATGGTAAAGGCCAGTATGACAAAACCTTATATGTTTTAGGTTCCGATAAAAAGTGGTATAACAGCTTAAAAGAATGGCATAAGTTTTATAAGAAAAACACCAACATCAGCGCCATTACAGGTGCATCGGTAACAGGTGGAGACCGCAGTGTAAACGTAATAGACATTGAAACGGCTAAAATAAACGCCGGTTACAAAATACGTTTTGAAAGCGCAGTGGAAGACAAGAACTATTATGTGAAAGATGTGGAGATCCCTTTAACTACCGAAGCACTTTCTGCCAAAAACGAAGGCACCGGTTTTATACGCTATGTGCGCTTCAGCGCTAACTAACGCTACTCAGTAAGTATGACCATTTCTGTATGGAGATACAGCCACTTAGCCTTGGCTGTATCTTCTTTTTTATTATTGATCCTGGCATCGGTAACGGGCATTATCTTGTCTTTCGAGTCGGTTACCGGTAAAATACAATCTCATCAGGTTAGTAATTTTAATAAGATTAATCTTGCACAAACGCTCCCGGTTCTTCGCAAAACTTATCCCGACATCAGTGAACTGACAGTTACCGATAACGGTTCTGTACAGATCAAAGCTACCGATGCTGACGGAAAAAATTTAACAGCCTACGTAGATCCGCTCACCGGGAAAGTGTTAGGCGTAGCCAATAAAAAGAGTGAGTTTTTTGAATGGATACGAACATTGCACCGCTCTTTGTTTTTACACGAAACCGGCAGGTTTTTTATTGGCGTAACTGCTTTCTTACTCCTACTCATCACCCTATCCGGAACTGTATTAATTATACAGCGGCAACGGGGTATCAAACGCTTTTTCACAAAAGTCGTCAAAGATAATTTTGCGCAATACTACCATGTAGTTTTAGGCAGGTTGCTATTAATTCCAATATTACTGATCGCCATTAGCGGCACTTATCTTTCACTGTCCCGCTTTGGATTGGTAAACACCAAAAAAGCGTCTGTTAAGGTTGATTTTGATGCAATAAAATCGTTACCGGGAACGAAGCCGGTTGATATTCCTATTTTTAGAAATACACTTCTTTCGAATGTTGAGAGTGTTGAATTTCCATTTTCGGAAGATGTGGAAGACTATTACACACTTAAACTAAATGACCGTGAAGTTGCGGTCAATCAAATTACTGGTGAGATTCTAAGCGAGGTTAAGTATCCTTTGGCGGTAATGCTAACCAATACCAGTCTCGATTTACATACCGGTCGTAAAAGCATATTGTGGGCCATTGTTTTAGCCGCGGCTTCGGGTAACATACTATTTTTTATCTGGTCGGGCTTTGCCATGACTCTAAAACGCAGAAAAAACCGTGTAACCAATAAATACAAAGCAAACGAATGCCGCTTTGTAATATTGGTAGGTTCGGAAAACGGAGGCACGTTCAACTTCGCAAAAAACATTCACCAACAATTAATTAAACAAGGCGAAAAATCATACCTGACCGAACTCAACAACTTTTCAGCATATCCCAAAGCCGAACATTTGATTGTGTCTACAGCAACTTATGGCCTTGGTGATGCTCCAACAAATGCTAACCGGTTTGCCTCGCTGCTGACAAAGCACCAGCAAACGCAGCCTGTAAAGTATTCGGTTTTGGGCTTTGGTTCACATGCTTACCCAGATTTTTGTCAGTTTGCTTTTGAAGTTAGTCAACTGCTCTCCGAACAAACATGGGCAACTCCGCTTATTGATATACATACGGTGAACGATAAATCGCCACAGGATTTTGCATTGTGGGCCGAGGCATGGTCACAGCAAGCCAATTTAAGTGTTCCTATTTCGCCTACAATGAAAGGCGAAAGGACCAAACGATTGGAAAGCCTGACGGTTATATCTAAAACCACTCCGACTCAGGAGGATGCCACCTTCTTCATAAACTTTCAAGGTAAAAGAGTTAGAAAGTTTACTTCTGGCGACTTGCTGGCTATCTACCCTGCAAACGACCATCGTGAACGCCTGTATTCTATTGGCATGGTAAACAACCAAATTCAATTGAATGTAAGGCTGCATGAAAATGGTTTGGGTTCCGGTTTTTTAAACGGGTTGAAGCAGGGTGACATTATCTACGGGCGTTTAGTTGCTAACAAGCATTTTCATTTTCCTGAAAATGCACCAGGTGTTATTATGATTGGCAACGGAACTGGCATAGCGCCATTTTTAGGGATGATTAGTCAAAATACGCAGGGCACACCTTGCTATTTGTATTGTGGTTTTAGACAAAGTTCTTCGTTTGATAAACACCAGGAATTTTTAGAGACAAGCCTGACCTTAAAAAAACTCAGCCAGTTAAATGTGATTTATTCGCGCGAAGGACAGAAGCAATACGTGAGCGATTTAGTTAAACGTGATGCTGAATTCTTTGCCGGGCAGCTCAATGCTAACGGTGTAATTATGCTATGCGGCTCGCTGGCCATGCAAAAAAATGTAATGGAAGTGCTGAACACTATTTGCGAAACTAAGCTGGACAAAAGCTTGAGCTATTATCAATCTCATGATCAAATACTTACGGACTGTTATTAAATTATAGCTTTAAGCTTTTAATATTGATGGTGGGGGACGAAAAGATCATCCCCTTATCATCTATTAAGATACAACTGTATTGCGGGTTGTTTTTTATCAGCATCAAACCCTTAGCCTTACCTAATACCATAATGGAAGTACTGAAACCATTGGCCCTTTCGGCACTCGGACCAAATACAGTCACACTGCACAATCCTGTAGCCGGGTAACCTGTTACCGGGTTGATAATGTGCGCATACCGTTTACCATTGAACACTACAAACTTTTCGTAGCTCCCTGATGTAACCACTGCACTTTTTACTAAAGGTACAACCGCAAATATGGTATCTTCTTTCATTGGGTTAGTAATACCAATTTTCCAGTTACTCCCATCGGGGCGCTTTCCCCAGGTACTCATATCCCCCGATCCATTTACAATTCCAGCTTTAATACCCCTTGCCAGCATCATCTTTCGGCAGCGATCTGCAGCGTAGCCTTCGCCCAAAGCACCAAACCCAATCTTCATACCTTTGCGTTTGAGGTAGATGGTGGAATTGCGCTTGTTTAATATGATGTTTCGGTAACCAACCTTTTCCACCGATTTATTCACGGCCTCCGGCGTTGGCATTTGCGTCATGCTGCCATCAAACTTCCATATGCGGTCCATGGCGGCAAAGCTAATATCAAAGGCACCATTGGTAATCTTAGATAGACGTAGTGCCCGTTCAGTGAGTGCAAACACTTCGGCACTTACCTTAACCGGTGCAATGCCCGCATTTCGGTTAACCTCAGATATTTGCGTATTGGGTTTCCAGTCCGATATCAGGTATTCAATTCTCGTAACCTCTGCAATTACGGTATCAATGTTACGTTCGGCCGTTAGTGAGTCGTTGGCCACTATGGTGATATCGAAGCGGCTGCCCATTAGTTTAACCGTGCGTTTACATAGCACTTGTGAAGTGGCACTAAAACAACCAAATAATAAAAGTATAAGTATTATTTTTTTCATGAACCGGCGACTGGAAGTGCTTTTGAAATCAGGTTCAACCCTTCGGCAGAGTATGGAAGTTTTAAGGCAAACTGATGCCCATGCCCATCCATTTTCAGTAGGGACCGATGCAGAATATTGATAATTTTATCATGGTCGTGCTCATATTGCTTTCTGAAATCTTCATATTGAAATTCCAAAAATACCAGGCACAATGCATTCTCCATTGTTTGTACATCGGCATCAGCCTTGATCCGCTTTTTAAGAATAATCTGGTTTACACGCTCAATTTTTTCGGCATCATAACCAGCTTGCAGCATTAGACGAGCGGCAATTTCCGCATGGTGTAAAGCCAGATCTTTACGCCATTTTAGGTAAGGCTCCCGCCCTTCTGCGTAGCTATCGCGAGGCATTTCCCAGCGGCCAATGTGCTGGCTTCTTGAAGCTAAAAGGAGTTCTTCACTGGCGTTAGCATCAAGCTTAAGCACCCATTCATGTAGCTTGATGGCGAAAAAATATTCCTGAGGATAACCGACACCTTCCCATTCAAATACCCTCGGGTCCTGTCGATTGTAATCATCAAAAAGCTGAAAAGCGGTTGCCAACATACTCATGCCGGCAATTTACCACCTTTTACACCTCAACCCAAAACAATCATCAACCATTTTGCAAACCAAATGCTTTAGCATTCAGTACATAGGCTTTCTATTTTACAGCTTCAACACGAAACCAATCGAAATCGGCCCAACCGGCATCATTTATTTTTACTTCACCTGTAATGTACAAACCAACCTTGGCGCCAATCCACTGTCCCACCTCGGCTACAAACTCAGAACCAGCCGGATCAAACTTTTGCCCGTTTGTACTATAACTGAAATTACATTTTGCCCCGGCTGTTACTGTAACGCGTAAATAAATTGGTCCGGTACCCAGTTTAATAACGCGGCTCTCTGTTTCAGTTTTCCCTTTGTAGGCTTCTTTACAAAAAGCAAAATTTAAATAATTACCATCCTTTTTGCTTTTTACCGACAGGCTTGCATAACTTTTTCCCATAATTATCAGGCCTGCTCTCTCGTTCTCAATTTTTGTGTTCGGTGAAAAAGTCATCTTTGTAGTAACGGTAAACTCTTCTGCAGGAAATTTCTGCATCAAAACATTTGGTACCTCCCATAAATTTCTGACACTATCTGGCGGCTGTACCGAGTATAAGCGTAGTGCACCGTTAGCAGCGTTTGTGAAAGCCCATGCGGCTTTAGGGTTTGCTTGCCATTGCCACTGCAAACCTATTTGATTTGCGTTAAACTCATCACTTTCGGCAGGGGTTTGTACCGGGTAAACTTTGCCCACATTGGGCTTTCTAAATGTCATGACGGGCTCGCCTTTACCGTCGCCATCGCTGTCCAATCCAATTACCGGCCAGTTATCTTTCCAGGTCATGGGCTGCAAGTGTACCACCCGCCCGTAGGCTTCCTTATCCTGAAAGTGCATAAACCAATCTTCACCGGTTTGCGTAGTGATCCAAGCACCCTGGTGAGGCCCGTTGATTGTACCCTTCCCCTGGTCCATAACAACCCGCCGTTCATAAGGGCCATAAATATTTTTAGATCGCAATACCACCTGCCAACCAGTTGAAACACCACCGGCTGGCGCAAAAATGTAGTAATATCCATTACGCTTATAAAATTTTGGCCCTTCAATAGTAGGGTCGTTTTCGTGACCATCATATACAATAACTCCTGCATCCAGTGTCTTCGTCCCTTCGGAATTTAGTTTTTTAACAGCTAAAACACTTTTAATACCCGCCCTGCTCCCGGCGTAAGCATATACCAGGTAAGCCTTACCATCATCATCCCATAATGGGCAAGGGTCAATTAAACCTTTGCCAGCTTCTATAAGCAACGGGGAAGACCAGGGTCCGGCAGCATTAGTGGCTTTAGTAACATAAACACCAAAATCGGGGTCGGGGTAATAAATATAAAACTCATTATTGTGGTAACGAATGGATGGTGCCCAAACCCCGTTGCCGTGTTGGGTTTTGGAGAAATGATCAAAGGGCGGTTGTTTTTTTAAAGCATGGCCAATAATGCGCCAGTTCACCAGATCATGAGATTGCAATATGGGCAAACCGGGTATGGCATCAAAGCTTGATGCTACCAGGTAATAGTCGTCCCTAACACGTATTACATCGGGGTCGGAGTAATCGGCGTTTAGAACAGGGTTCTTATAGGTGCCATTCCCTTGGTCTGCAACCCATGTTTTTGATACGGTTACACCTGCATTTACCGCCGGCTGAGCAATAACCGTTATGGGCAAAAGGGCAAACAGGCTGTGTATAATTAACGGTGTTATACGTTTCTTCATAATTTAAGCACTGATAGATTGAGAATGCGGTGATTGGTATTTCACAATGCAATTGGTTATTCACTAAATATATTAAAAACTAACAGATTGCGATAAATATCTAGCCAAATGATTTAAAAACATTATATAAAATATAGAGCTATATAGCACAGAAAGTGTAGAAAGCCGAGGTTATACATAGACAAAAGTTTTGGTATTGATTATATTTACACCACAATGCACAACACCTTACTCCAGTTTCTATTATTATTATCAGCAGCCTTTTTACTGATATTGCTTGCCAAGCGACTAAAAATAGCCTATCCTATATTTTTGGTACTTGCAGGCTTAGCCATTAGTAACATACCCGGATTGCCGGTTATAAATATAGAACCCGACCTGATATTTCTAATATTTTTACCACCCTTACTGTATGAGGCCGCTTGGTGGACATCGTGGAATGAGTTTTGGAAGTGGAAAAGACCTATATCGTTGCTAGCCTTTGGTTTAGTATTCTTTACCTCAACCGTAGTTGCCTACACAGCATCGAGTTTTATACCAGGCTTTACACTGGCAACCGGTTTTTTGCTGGGTGGTATTATATCTCCACCCGATGCCATAGCTGCTACCTCTGTTTTAAAATCGATAAAGGTACCCAAACGTATCATTACCATATTGGAGGGAGAAAGCCTGGTAAATGATGCATCCAGTCTTATTGTGTTTAGGTTTGCTTTAGCTGCTGCAGTGGCAGGGCAGTTCTCTTTTCAGCAAGCTTCTATCAGCTTTGTAACGGTTACGGTTATGGGCATTGTAATTGGTTTAGCAGTTGCCCATGTAGTATATCTTATTCATCGATTTTTGCCTACAACAGCCAGTATCGATTCTGCATTTACTTTAATTTCACCATACCTAATGTACTTGGCAGCCGAGGAGTTTCATTTTTCGGGAGTGATGGCTGTGGTAAGTGGAGGTTTGTTTCTATCCTATCGTTCGCACGAAATATTTACCGATGGGCAAAGCCGCCTGCAAACCATTAATGTTTGGTCTACCGTTTCTATAATTTTAAACGGACTGGTATTTATTTTGATTGGTTTAGAGCTTCCGGTAATTGTTGCCGGGCTGGAAGGGTATTCCCTAGCCCAGGCATGTAAGTATGGCCTGCTTGTAAGCGCACTGGTTATTGCTATCCGTATGATATGGATTTATCCAGGTACGTTTATACCAAGGTGGCTGTTCAAAAGTGTAAGAACGAGTGAACCCAGTCCGGGCTGGAAGGGCTCGTTTATTATAGGCTGGGCCGGCATGCGGGGCGTGGTGTCGTTGGCTGCTGCCTTATCGTTGCCACTTACCCTTAACAACGGACAGCCCCTTCCCGAGCGTAACCTCATTATTTTTATAACTTTTGTGGTGATATTGGTTACCCTGGTATTTCAGGGATCAACGCTTCCCTTTATTATAAAGGCTATAAAAATTGAAGAGATTGACCCGGCTGAACCACGGGAAAAGCAGGAAGCGGAAATAAGGATGAAGCTCATTAACACCGCCATTAGTCAACTCGATGGAAAACATAGCGAAGAGGTAAAGGACAACGACCTTTTAATGGAATTACGTTCGGAACTGGAAAACAACCTGCTTCACACTAACCGGATGCTCGATTGTATGGATTGCGTTGAGAAGGACCAGAAAGAGTTGGTGATTTACAGGCGTGTACTTAAAGATATTTACCATGCACAACGGCACGAGCTGTACCAGTTGCGCAAAAACAAAACATATTCGGACGAAGCCATACGCCATGAAGAAATGCAGGTTGATGTGGCTGAGATAAGGATTACATCGGGTACATAAATATAGCATTCCCTTCCTCAAAATATATTAAGCAGGTGGGTATTGCGATGAACAGCTTCGCCAATAAGAGATGATTTTAATTCGCCTTCAATTCATCGAGTACCGATTTAATTTGCTGGTTTATTTTTTGCAACTGTGCATCATCTAAGCTTTCGTTACGTAAAGTTGAATTATACATCGATTGGTAACTCTGTATCCTCAATAAACAATACTTAAACAACAGCTTATTTCTCTCATAAATATCTTTGGAAAGATCCAGCTTGTCGAGTTCCTTAATTAGCGTTATACCGCTTTTCCAGTAGCCAATACCATCATTGAGCTCTATTAATAATTGTTCCCTATTGCTTCCGTCCTTTAAACTTGCAACAGCCTTAGTTTCTATAGCATAAAAGTCCTCCATTCGTTTCTGGTATACAAATTTATCGCTGTGCATCATGCGGGTATAGAAAATAGAAGAGCAAACAATGGTGATGATAGTGATACCTGATAATAAGACCAGGTTCAGCCGCTTATTATCAGGCTTACGCAAACCAGGTATAAACAAATAACCAATTAAACCACCGCCCAACAACCCGCCAATATGTGCGGCGTTATCAGTACCGCCTTTAAACCCGCCGTAAATTAAGTTATAAACCACAAAAACACCAATGTTAGCCAACAAGCCATTGCGCATGGAGCGCTCCACATGGTTGGTACTAAGTATAGCTAAAAAAACACCATAAAGACCGAATATTGCACCCGATGCCCCTGCACTCACGGTAGAATCATGCCACCACAAACTTGCCAAACTCCCGGTTATACCCGCTAACAGGTAAGCGGTTAAAAACTTTGCCTTGCCTAAAAATGGTTCCAGTAAAAACCCTACATAAAAAAGCGCATACATGTTAAGCAGAAGATGTATAATGCCAAAGTGAAGGAAACAGCTGCTTATGAGTCGCCACCATTGACCGTTTAACGTGTACACCGTTGAATTGGCTCCCCACAATATCATGCTGTCTATATCCGGTTCAAAAACAGACATACCCGTGCACAACATGGCAACGAATATTAAAATGTTTAACCAAATTAAAATAGGGGTTACAAAATATCCGTCGGCCGGCTTAAAGTAAGATAACACTCCATTAAAAAAATGAAACTTCGGCCTGGTGTCTGGCTTTAAGGTATCTTCATAAGCAGGCAAAAAATCTTGTTCATATACCTCATACTTTTGTTCAGTTTCATCTTCTGTAAATGAGGTTTTTAAGTTTTCAAATGCTGCTACAAACTGTTGAACTGCCCTTTCACTGTGGCCGTAATCATTTACTATGTTGGAGATAGTCATACATTGCACAGTCGCAAAATCGTCTTCCAGTTTCACAGTTATTTCACCGTTCCATGCGTGAACTCCGTTTTCGGTATAGGCTATAACGCCAGCATCTGAAGTAAACTTAATTCGCCATCCCAAATACAAAATGGCTTCAAAAGCAATCACCAAAAATTGCTTATCATCAATCCCATCTAACGCTATGTTTTGTTCAAATTTACTCATAGAAATATTAGGACCAATTTTAATTAATGTAATGAATACCAAGCTCTGTTAAAATACTTGGTGCCAAAAACCCAGACACCAATCCACCGAATATACAAGCTATGGAAAGCATAATTAACGGTATACCTGCAATAATGTAGTAAATGGGCTTGCTCTCCCTTACCTGTAGAAAAAACTTGCTGTAATCAACCTTTCCCGTAGGGAATAGCCGCGTAAATAAACTTTCGATACCTGAGAGTTGTGAACCTTCTACTAACTTTAGGCGATAGACACCAACCTCTGCCGAAAAGCGGTTCATCTCCATACGGCCCGAATCAAAACCGTTAACGTACGGACTGAACAAAGAACGAGGTAAGTCCACGTGCTGTCCCGATGGCTCCTTCAACAATTCCAACGCAAATTTATCAACAGGTGTGCGTTTAAACATGGATCCCTTCAGCCAAACGGCATAAACACCAGGCTTACTTATCTCAAACTTTGCATCCTTAGCGGTAAGGGGAATTTCGGCCATTACCTTACCGCTAAAAATGCCCCTAAGCATAAGAATGGCTTTGACCAAAATAAATATGCCTAAAGGCACCAGGCAAAAAAACAGCACTCTGTATACAATTAGGCTCATACTATCAAAACTTAAAACTACACTCACCTACTTGAAACGTAAAACAAGTGTTATCCCAGCAAACTGGTGATGGAACTTCAACGGCATTAATAACAATTGAAAACCGTTTTGTTCAGTTACAGTTATAGCTTGATGAACTTATTTGGCGGCCTTGTGCACATTCCACCGATGAAGCCCATCTTATAGCAGAAAAACGCATATATAAACAGTTAGTTCTCAATAAAAGTTAAACATGGAGCAAGAGGTGAAGATTTACTATTTACCGCCATATAGGTCTATAGTAATAGGCAGTATTTTTTTGTTGATGGGCCTGGCGTTTACTTTTGGGATGATTGATTATCAGCAATCGTTTTGGAAAAATGTGCAGTTTGTACTTATTAGCTTTGAAGGCATAGTGGAATTCATGTTTTCCTTGATTATGCTCCTCTTTAAAGCCGCTTTTTTTGTAGGCGGATACTTATACATCAAGTATTCGAACGGTGTTGAACGGGCACGGCTGGACAGCAAGGGCTTTTATTACAGGGAAATTCCCAAAGGGAACAAATATGAAAAGGTGGCAATGGATGCTGGCAAATTAACTTTCGCTGCTTATTCAAGTATCCAGGATATCTCCTGTGAAAAGAAGTTTTGGTCCGGGTGGCAACTTTATCTTACGTTGGATTCCGGTAAATTCCCGCTAACGGGGTTGGGTGTATTAAAGCTCGATGAAAAGAAAGAAATAGTGGACCTAATTGAGCAACAAATACAACTTAACAAAAAAGGTTCGGTTCAAAAGTCGCGTTAAAAAGATGGATGACTACACCAATTCTATATCCATAGTTTGAATGCGGTTGTTCTTAAAGGTGTATACATGTTTAACCAAACCATTAAATAGTTGATTGCCTTGCAGATCTTTTACATGTTGATGTACCTGTACTTCTAAGCTTCCGTTTTGCCTTTCATCAAATGCAACCGGTTCAACATGAGGGTTTATTTCCAACCATTGCCTTGTCCAGTATGCTCTTATTTCGTTGTGGCCGCTAATGTAGCCGCCTTCCCAGGCTTTTGACCATTGAACATCGGGCTGCATTGTTGAAAGTGCTTTTTCAATATCCCGCTCGTTAAAAGCAGTATAAGCCTTTGTAATTAGCTCCTTTAAGGTGGTTGTCGTCATCATTGTTTCAGTGTAAATAAAATTGTTGTACGCGCTCCTATTTGCGGAATACATGCCGTTATATTACTTACAGTGTAAGAATTCAGTTCAACATCACTACCCTACCGATTGATAATCTTTTTTCCAGTGTACAATCTCTTTATTATATAAGGCTTGATTTGCGAGATGCACGCATATGGCGGTTTTAGCTCCTGTATGTATGTTAGAATCGGGCATGGTTCCGGAGGCTATCTTCTCATAAAAGTCGGTTAAAGCATACCATGTACCGTCTTTAGTTCGCTCTGCCAGTATTGGCGTACCACCCTCCTTGTTCCATGTAATTTTACTTGCGCCGGTTACTCCATCTACCAACCCCTTTTCTTTAGGCAAGTTTTTTTCGGGGTAGTACATGCCCTGATCGGTAAGCAGTGAAACAGTACCCTTAGTACCTTTAATTTTGAAAAGATATCCATCGCGACTATTTCCGCAGGTTGCGCCAAAATTGCCAATCATGTTCTGATCGGGGTAACGTAGCATCAGCTGTACATTATCATAAGTTTCGCGGCCATCCTTGTAAACATCAATTCCGCCGGTAGCTAAAAATTCCGATGGATGAGTATCAAAAGCCCAATTTATAAAATCAATTTGGTGCGATAGTAACTCGGCCACCAGGCCGCCCGAATATTCCTTGTACATGCGCCAATTAATCTGCCTTTCCAGCGAGGCATCGGGTACGGGTCTGCGCCAGCTGCCATTGCGGTCCCACCGGCAATCAACCTGACTTATAGTGCCTAAATAACCCTTGTTGATCATTTCCCTAACCCGGTAATACAATGGCGAATACCTGTATTGGTGCCCTACCTGTACAATTTGCTTAGGGTGCTTGCTTACCTCCTTTACCAGTTCTAACGCCTGCGCAATATTGTAGGTCATCGTTTTTTCGAGATACAAATGCTTATTGGCTTTCAGCGTATCAATGGCTATGGTGTAATGCATGTTAAGCGGTACCGAAATAATGACGGCATCAACAGCAGCATTATCAAGTAATTGCCGGTGATCTTTGTACTGTTTGTAGTTACCGTTTTTCGCCATTTTTTGAGCCTCTGTGAGGCGCATATCCAATACATCGCAAATGGCCACCACCTTAAACTTTTGCGAAAGCTCGTCCATAACCCGAATGATTCCCTTCCCTCTATCGCCGCAGCCAATTATACCAACGTTTATTATACGATCTGCATCTTCCGCAAATACATCAGTGCTGTTCAGCCATAATCCGCCAGCCACAAGGCCGGTACTTTTGACAAATGTCCTTCTTTTCATATTAATTATAATACATGGTAACCGCTAAAACCGTTGGCTTCCGCGCTTGGTAGTAAACCATCTTATACTTCAGCACATACTGTAAACCCTTCATATATAGCATAGGTCTTTAATTGCTTTTACCTGAATGTTTACAAACATCCGTTTATTTTAATTCCTTTATCTTGATGTTACGGTAGCTCACTTCGTTTCCATGGTCTTGCAGCAGGATGTGTCCCTTATCGGCTTCGCCGTAGTCTTTCCAAATTTTATGCTTACTCATTTTCACCAGTTCGCGATAGTCGGCCGATCCGCGCTCATAATCCAGCACCTTAACACCGTTCAGCCAATGTTCTACGTGGTTGTTGGGGTACACAATTACCTTACCGGTGTTCCACTCACCAATTGGTTTAATGGCACCGGCTTTGTTCGATGTTTTGATGTCGTAGAGCGAAGCTAAAGTACGATTGCCGTCCCGGCCTAATTTGGCATCCGGGTGAACATCATCATCAAGCACCTGATACTCTAAGCCAATGGCCGATGCACCAGAATTCTCTTTCATGGTGACAAAGTATTTTACACCGCTGTTTGCGCCCCTGGTGAGCTTAAAATCAAAACTTAACTCAAACGGACCATATTCGCCAACGGTAATAATATCGCCTGCGTTTTGCGATTCGGCACCGTTGGTGGCCTGAATGGTCATTGAACCATCTTTAATAATCCAGCCGTTAGCCGCTGTTGGAAATTCATTTGACTTAATGCTCCTCCATCCCTTGCTGGTTTTGCCATCGAATAATAATTTCCAGCCGTCCTTCTTTTCCTTAGGAGTAAGCGTATTATTTTGTGCATGAGCAACGCTGCCAAATACGAATAACAGCACCGCAAAAACAGGCACTCTATAGCTTTTCTTTAAATTCATGTTGTATTGAAATTACTTTTTAAGATTGTTAAGGTATTTGATACTTAGCGGTACTTGTTCTACAGATGCACTGCTTTCATCTTCAATGTAATAGTGTTTAATATTAGCCTTGCGTGCTGCTTTAATTACGGCTGGTATATCAATTTGCCCGGTGCCTAACACAACGTCGTTGTTCTGATCGGTTCCACCAGAATTGTTTCCGGCTACTCCTTTCTTCAGGTCCTTTAAATGCAGTGCCTTATAACGACTGCCATAGGTAGCAAGCAATTTTGCGGGATCCTGGCCCGGGAAAAAGGCCCAAAGTATATCCAGCTCAAAACTTACATAACGGGCATCCGTATTTTTAACGATGTAGTCGTATAGTGTACCTCCATCATAAGGTTCAAACTCGAAACCGTGATTGTGATATATAAAACCAAGATTATAGTTTTCTTTCAATAGCTTACCTACCCGGTTAAATTCAGTTACAGCCAGCTTAGCGTTATCAAGTGTAAACGTTCCTTTTTGATGTGGAATGCCGGCTACGCGTACATATTGAGCACCCAAAATTTTTGCCGCAGCGCCTACTTCACTGGTTTTGGTGGTGAGGTCCTCGTAACTTACGCCATACGAGGAACACTTTAAGCCGCGTTCATCCAGCATGCGGCGCAAATCTTCCGGTTTTTGTTTAAACAAGTTCGAAAATTCAATGTCGGTGATACCATTTGTTTTAATCATATCTAACGTAGCCGGTACATCTTTGGCAAAACTGTTACGGTAAGTAAACGATACTATACCCGGTGCTTCTGGGAAAAGCAGTTTTTTGCTTTGTGCGTATACTTCATTCCCCTGCGTTAACAAGGTAATGGTTAACGCTAAGATACTCAATGTGGCAAGTTTCAACTTGGTTGTATACTTCATATATCTGATCTTATTTTTTGGCGAAGCCGCCAGCTATGTTATTAAGTTGCACCGGGGTTAGCGTTTCGCTTCCATTGCTAATTACTACCCGATACTTAAATGTAACCGATTCCCCTTTTTTAAGTGTTAGGTTTTTGGCCGAAGCACCGTTGGTAAATATCTTTTCGCCCAGCGGATTTGCGGCAAACAGGCCATAGCCCCTTGCATGCCAAAATGTTGGATAATTAGGATTACCCGGATGATCGATGATCGCTACGCTTACCGAGTCGGCTCCCATTTTGCCATATACCTCGCACCATGTACCTCGAGTACTCCAGGCGGCATCTCCTGTTTTACCTTCGCTGGTGAGGTAGTTGCCGGTAGGTATTTTATCGGTACCACCTTTTACAATAGTTACTATGCCTTTGCCATCGGTAAATTTTTCGTCTTTATTGGTGGGTATTTGCAGTTCGTGTGCTAAACGCAAACCCAGCATACCATCCTTGGCATCAGTAAATACAGCATCCTTGCTGGCCTTTAAAGTGGTTACCCTGTCAATAATGCGTTGGGTGGCGCTGCCACTAAACTCAAAACGGGTGATCTCTTCCAGTATTACATCTTTAGCCTGATTAGTCCAGTTGGCATGATAAGCCAAAATGCCTGTTTTTCCGCTTTTAACCTCAGTGATTTTATCGGTTCTGATCCAGCCATATTGAGCTTTCCTATCGGCTGGTATGGCGTAAGAGTTGTTCCAGAAATCGAGCCCGTTCAGATTCTCAAAGTTAAACCACAAACCAATATGGTGAGGATGGTCGGTAGGGTCACCAGGTTTAGGGTTAAGCGGAAAGCCGCGCGTAACCACTTTACCATTGGCTGTAGTTATGGGGTAAAGCACAGGCTTTTCTAAAGTATCGGGGTACATAAAGGTGGTAAACAATTTTCCACCAACCCATACATCCACTTTCTTTTGCCCGGCAGATTGCTTGAGTAGAACCTCTGCGTGCTGCGCTAAGGATGTTGATGATAGCGCTACTGCCAAAGTTATACTCCCCCACAGTTTAAACTTGTTCATAGCCATTAATATTTAAATACTTTTCCACCCACCATTACTTCCTGCGTTTTTTCATCAAACGTTGCTTTAGAACCGGTATGTGCAGCGGCTGTAGTCATAATGTTGGCTATGCTGTGGCTGTAACCCGCTTCCACAGGGGCATTAGGTTGCTTACGGCTGCGTACACATTCCATCCAATTACGAATGTGGTTGGAGGTAAGCTTGTCGCCCCCGGTGTTGGCCGATGCAACTACCTGTTCCGAGTTATCCAGACTTAGATCGGGCAGCAGGTTAGCTTTCATATTCATGGCCGATGCCATTCTTTCGGTTAAGCCGCCCTTAGGAGATATTTTATTGGTGATTAAGTTCAGTTCGCCGCCATTTGAATAATAGATTTCAGCGGGATGCTCGTCGCCGTTATGCATGCGCGAACCGAAAGTTACCTGGAAACCTTTTGACATATCATCCAGCGGGCCATAATCAAAAGCAGCCAAAATAGTGTCCCAGTTACGGCGACCGTCTTTCCACTGGTAGATACCCCCGTTGGCCACCACGCTCCGCGGATGATTTAAACCGGTAAACCAGTGCACGGTGTCAATTTGATGGCTCATCCACTGGCCCGGCAAGCCAGACGAGTATGGCCAAAACAAGCGGTATTCCAGGTAAATGCGCGGGTCGAACTTTTCGTATGGGCGGTTCATGATGAAACGTTTCCAGTCGGTATCTTCTTCCTTCAACATATTCAGCAATTCGGGGCGGCGCCACCGGCCGGGCTGGTTCACGTTCCAGGTAAGTTCAACCATGGTTATTGGCCCAAACTTGCCCGATTTAATAAAATCATTAGCGGCGTGGTAGTTTGCACCGCTACGGCGTTGAGAGCCTATCTGTACAATTTTACCGGTTTCTTTAACTGCCTTTAGCGCAGCTCTGTTGTCTTCCATGGTCTCGGCAAACGGCTTTTCCACATAAGCATCACAGCCAGCCCTAACGGCCTCTATGGTGTGCAGCGCATGCTGAAAATCGGCAGTGCCTATAAACACCGCGTCAACGCTTTTGCTGTTGTACAGTTCATCGTTGTTACGAAAAGCTTTAATATCGTTCTGCATTTTTTCCTTCCACATGGCCGCGCCATCGTCTCTGCGCTTTTTCCATATGTCTGATACCGCCACTACTTCAAAATTAAGCTCTTTATAGTGGTTCATAAAGCAAGGCATGTGCGAACTGCGGTGCCTGTCTGAAAATCCAACAACCCCTACCCTTACCCGGTCATTTGCGCCTATAATGCGTTTATAACTTTTGGCACTCCAACTGGTTTTGCTGAGCATAACTCCTGCGCTGGCAATGGTAGCCTGTGTAATGAACTTACGACGAGAATTCTCCATCTTTTGAATAAAGGTTAAAATGTAATTACAGTATAATTGGTATACCGGCATTAGAAACCGGCTTCAAAATCAAATATCGTTGATATTATGTAAATACTACATACTTATAAATATTTAAATATTTTTAAACATATAACCGACAATATTTCTCACCAATCAATCAAATCAATTCTACTTTTACCCAATGTATAATATACACGTAACCAGAACATTACCTATACAATCCTACTATACATACAGCATGGTTTAAAATATCAGTTCAGTGCTACAAAACACAAGAAACATCAAAACTATACACTGAAAATTATTGTTCCAAAAGACTCAGACCGATACTATTACCGATTTTATCTATATACATATGATAGCCGCAAACAGTGATTGTATTTTAAAAAGAGAGCTGATCATCAGCCTTTTTATACTTATCCTAATTATTGGTGAAACACTCTTTGCTACAACTGCTTTTAGCCAAACTAAAGCCGAGATAAAGGCGTCTAAAAAAATGTTTGAAGGCCGTTGGGTTAATAAAAAGGAAAAACGGCACCTGACTATAAATTATGAAGGCGAGTATGCGGAAATCAACGACTGGCATGGCAAAATGAGCGAGGATAACAATACCATCGACGCTTACAAGGCGTGGGTTAAAGCCGGCAAATTGGTTATGCCCGAAAGTAAAACAGACTTACGCTGCCCGTACTGTGAGATTGTGAAGAAAGGAGATGCCCTTTTATACCGTTGCATGGGTATGTATAATAAAGATAAACGCTATATTGAGAATACATGGTTTGTTAGAGAAAAGAGATGATGGGTAAGCATAAAAGATTACGGCAAATCACTTGATTAACTCCTGTACAAACAATTATAGCGGCAGCCTGTATTAACAAATATACTTTGTTGATGCTCCGCACTTTTTTTGACGATCCCCTTAATGACGATTATGCCGGCATGCTCTTTCAGTTGGCTTCACCTCCTGCAAAAGGTGTTAAGATTTCTGTAATTGTTCCTGTTAAAGATGAAGCCGAGCATATTGTAAAAATGCTGGATGCTTTACGTAATCAACGTAATGCTAATAACGAACCATTGGATCCATCGTTTTACGAAGTCCTGGTTTTGGCCAACAACTGTTACGATCATTCCTTTGATCTTTTGCAAAAATATCAACAGCAATATCCACTATTTAACCTGCACGTTGATGAAGTTGTTTTGCCGAAGCCTTTGGCCAACATAGGTATGGTAAGACGTATTTTAATGGATGAAGCTTGCAGCCGTTTACAGAAAGCTGATGCGGCTGACGGCATAATTGCTTCAACAGATGGTGACACGGTGGTTGATCATCAATGGATATATCACATTAATAACGAAATAGCTCAGGGTAATGATGCTGTGGGTGGACGGATACTGGCCCAAGGTAAGGCCAGCGTGACCCGGATAAGGCACTTACGTAACGTTACTTACCGATGCCTGCTTGCACACGCGGAAGCCAAAATTGACCCCCAGGTTCATGACCCATGGCCGCGGCATTTTCAATATTTTGGAGCAAGTTTGGCAGTTACCTGCAAAATGTATAAACAAGCAGGCCGTTTACCTAAAGTTCCTTATTTAGAAGACGATGCTTTTCATAATGCCTTAATACGGCACGATGCAAAGGTGAGGAAAAGCTTCAAGGTAAAAGTCTACACATCCGACCGCATTACTGGTCGTGTGAGCGTTGGTTTTTCGGAACAATTGAAAAAATGGACGGACGAGGGTAATGCAAGTGTCCCTCACTTGGTGGAGCCTGCCGGTGCCGCGCTTAAAAAATACTGTATGAGGCGGCGCTTACGTGTTTGTTATAATAGCTACAAACAAACCAGAGAATATAACGAGCATGAATTGCTTTTAATCGCGACAGAACTGCACGTTGATAAAGCCTGGTTAAAACAGCAGCTAATGAGCGTTAAGCACTTTGGCAATGTTTGGGAAGAAGTGGAACGTTCAATTAACAGCGGCTCTTGGCAAAAACAACATCAGCCCGAATTGATTGTACAGGCAATTCAGCAATTGCGGTCGTTTGTGAGGGATGCCGTATAGTTTACTACCTCTTTTGCAGCAAATCTAACCTGTAATTTTCTTCACGTTGCCCATGTAAATGGATAAAGGGCCCGTGCCCACCGCATAAACTTAAAAATGACTCGTGCACTTCATCACCGGTTAAAGGGTAATCGGGCACGGTGGGCGTCCAATGTACCAACATCAACTGTCCGCCCGGCACTAAGTGTTTACCAATTAAGTTTTGTAGCTGGTTTAAATCGGGCATACTCAAGTAATAGCCCACTTCCGACATTACTACCAGGTTAAAATCCTGTTCAGGAAATTCGTTTGGTACGGTCATTTTTTGTAGTATAACTTGCGGGTAACGCGCTAAACGTTTCCTGGCTTTAGCCAAGGGGGCGTCTGCAATATCAACAGATAGCAAGTTATTGCATTTGGCAGCCAGCATCTCGCTCAAAACACCTATGGAACAGCCAATTTCAAACGCTTGCTCGTATGTGGAATGAGGCAAGGCATTTACCGTAGTTTGATACTTGTTTCTTTCGTAAGAGCTGGTTTCGAAATCCCAGGGGTCATCTTTATGTTGATAAACGTCTTTAAAATAGTTTTCTGGTAAAGATGCGTTAGGTTTACTCATGACAGTGACTTATATAAATTCAATAAAATACTCAAAATGATGATCGAAATGCGCAAGCATTTGTGCCGACAATATGAACCCATCCGGATCATCATTGATTAAATGAGTGGTTTGGGATAAATGAGCAGCAATGGCTTCCTTCTTTTGACCGATTACTGTTTCGATGGATATTTTCGTAACGTTTACTTCTTCAGATTTAGGTAGATCTGATTCTGCCGCCCTTTCCCAAAGCCAAACCAAATACTGCAGTTGACGGATCTTTAGGCCCTCCTCGCTGATAGCACGATCAACGATTTGCCATGTAGCCCTATGGTCGGGGTGCGGATCGAGATGCCATGGCAGCAAGATAGTATCAGGACCGATGTCTGAAATTAACTGCTTTAAAAGTACTGCTGCTTCATTAAAACCGGGCTGGTTGGTTAAAGGCAAACTACCGTCGGGCAAGCGCATAAAAGTGACGTCGGTTGCGTCCACACCTAACAATTGCAGGGCGGTTAGCGCTTCTTGCTCGCGAAGCTGTACAAGCTTAGGTTTTGGATATTGTTTTGAGTTAGGATGCGACAGTGAACCATCGGTAGTAAAAACAACCTTTACAGATACTCCTGCCTGTTTCAATAATGCAATGGTTCCACCACAACCTAACGATTCATCATCCTGATGCGGTGCGATAACCAACACTGTACCCCATGTTTCCAGATCACCAAGTGGTAACGTTTGCGCTGCCTCAAGCCAAGCCGAAGGGTTAATTCCAAAGTCCATCGGTAGAATCCTGGTTATATACATAATTGCCGATAGACATCAGGGATGCATCGGGTGCTGGTTGCTTTAAATACGTGGTGAGGTCGCGGTGTACCCTTTCCATAGCATTTGGACGCATTAGTCCGCGTGAGCCAACTGAGCGCTCTGACAGTTGCATTGTGCGCAAACAAATATCTTCTATTGCAGAACGGACCATGTTTGCGTATGCTAATATTTTTTCAGTTTGGGCGGGAGTTTTCAGCCACTCGTCTGTTTTTAAACCTGCCTGGTTCAACCATAAATTACCCGATTCTACAAGGTAAGCCATTTCGGCAAGCCTGGCTTGCTGAAACGGATCCTGCGTGCGGTTCATGCCGCGTATAAACCGGTGCGTTTCGGCAAGCATAGTTTCAGCTCCCCCCAATTGTACGGCTGCAAACCTAATTGCTCCGCCACCAAAATATGGCTGCTGGTAATAACTATCTGGTGTGCCTAACAAATCTTCCTCGTCAAGTTCCACGCCGGTAAAATCCATACGATAGCTCGCTGACGCCCGCATACCCAACGGTTGCCAAAAGCTACGGTCTTCTGTTATAGACTTAACGCACTCTGTGGGTATAATGCACATTTGCCAACCCTTCTTATTCTCAGAAATCAGTTCGCCCGTTATGAGCGGTCGTTGTACATTGCTGGCACCCGAGCAAAACGTTTTAAAGCCTTCCAACTGGTATTTGCCCGAACCCATATCATGCATTTTAATACCATGCTGATCTTGCGTGTTCCAAACGCCAAACAGTTTATTGTCGGCAACATCTGCATACCACATTTTCTGCTGTTCAACACTTCCGAATAAATGAATGAGGTACAAGGCATTAATATGACCTTCGTAAACCCGGCCTACAGGTAAGCTTGCCTGACCAACGTTCTTCAGTAATTGTAATAATTCTTTAGTAGTGCTTTGGTTAAAATCCAGATTTTCACCGGGTAGCATCATTTTTAATAAGCCGCCTTTGGCCAGCCATTCAAATTCGTCGCGAGGAAAGCAACCTTCCTGATCTACTTTAGATGCATTTTGCGCTATGCGGGTAAATAATTCTTTAAACAAGTGAGATGTGTATGATGCTGCCATATGCAACCGTGAATTCTTATTTAGAAAGTGAATTCCGTGCATTTTGTTTTTCACATCTTAATTAGAACGAAATTAATCCAACAGCATTATTTATTAAATTATCAGGTATTAGTAATGATGTGGTCAACACCATTTGCATAGGGATAGCCCTGTTGGAACTTCGCGTTTGGCGGCATCACGTAATATATCTCAGTAAATGCCTTGCGCATTAAAGGCCGGCAACATGCAAATTACCGGCCTTTAAAATTATTAATAGTAAGTGGTTTAACTGGTTAACTTTATCGATCGTGTTTCGTCCAAACCAGTTTACTCACATCATAACCTAAACCTTGTGCCTGTTTTAAGTACTGGCTAATTATAGCAGGCGGAATACTTGTTTCCCGTGACAGCAGCCATAGGTATTCTAAATTATTTCCGGCCACCATGGCGTATTTATAATCGGCATCAAGGGCTATTACGTTGTAACCGGCATAGAAAGGACCGAAAAAAGAAACTTTTAAACGGGCATTATCGGTTGCGCCCACAAACTTGGCCTTACCAACACTTTCTTTCCATTCTTTCTTTATATAATTATATCCTTTATTATCTACCCGTATAGAGCCATCATCCTTGAGCGTATAATTAGCAGTCACATTGTTCAGGTTTTTTTCAAACTTAAAATCCATGCGGCATATCTCATACCACTTACCCAGGTACAGGTCTTTTTTAAATGGATGAACTGCTTTTGCACCCTTTGGAATAGATACGCATGACGATAAACCTACAATTAAAGCTGCAGCTCCCAGGCCGGCTATACCTATCTGCCATTTTTGTATTTTCATTCTTTAGCAACCCGGTCAGCTCTCGTTTTGTTTCATTGAGGGCATTTACACCATTTACATACTCCACATCAAAAACATACGCTGCAATCATCAACGGATCTACACAACACGTAACCGGCTTACTACCTTCGTCAAAAAATCATGTTCTAAGTTTATGCATATCTATATCAGATACAACCTTACCATACCGGAGCATCAACTCTTTAAGATACCCTCTTTTTATGGCTGCTTTGGCAAAAAAAGTAAATATTGGTTCAGCTATCTTTTGAAATCCAACCATCCTTGAGTTACTCAGGTAAACAAAAAGAACCAAGTCCGAAAACTTTCTTGGCGTTCCTGCCTTAGTAGCAAAACCATCATTTGCTAGTCCTTTCAAAATGGAGATGGCGTTTTCAAAATTCTCATTCCCCGGGTTTAAGGTTACCCTGATAATGCATTCTTCGTTTGATACGTTATGATAATAATGCTTTTCATTCGGCTCAACCGTTGCACTGTCTCCATGCTTCAATTCGTAAATGTCTTTTCCTTTCCCTACTTCCAGCGAGCCCTGTAAAACCTCAAACGTTTCTGCAAACAAAGTGTGGTAATGCCAAGGCGTTTTTTCACCCGGTAAAATATTCAACTCCATTACACTTTGGTTACCGGTTTTCGCAGTACTGCTTAACGTAACATATCCCTTTGTTTTTATAACGTTTAGCTTTTTTGTTTTGGTTAACAAAAGTATCACGCCTAACAAAGCACAAATTATAATAGCTATAATATGTGGCATGGCTTGAGGAACACCGCTATAGCTCTTGCTCAAAACAATAAGCATATCTGTAACCGGAATTATTATCCCTGCTATTAAGGTCACAGCTAAGGCCCGTCGTTCGTTCATCAAAACAAAGGCACACATCATTATCCCCGAAAATATATCTCTGATACCTTTTATATAATGAAAGGAATAATCGCCCTGATTATTAAAATGTATACCATAACCGGCTTCCGCAATTTCGGGCGACCAAAGGAAGCGAGCACCAATAAATATGAGGCCCAGTCCTATTAAAAAAGCTACTGCATAAGAAATTTTTGTCAACATAATAGTTTGCTTTAAATGTTGAAACAAAGCTATCGTGCTAATCATGACTAGTGATGCACCTGGGTTAACAAATTAAAATTGCGTAAATATTCTTTTGCGTATCCGGCTTAACGATTGTGGTTTTACGCCTACGTACGATGCTATATAGTATTGAGGTATACGCTGCACTATGTCGGCATAGCTCTTTAAAAATTTTTCATAGCGTACCTCAGGTTTATCGGTATAAATAGAAATCACCTGTTGAATAATGCTGTTAAAAACATATTCTATACCTAAACGCCCAAATCTTTCGCCAAACTTAACTTTTCGATAGAACGTTTGCAGGTCGGATGAACTGATAATCCATGCGGTGACAGGTTCCAGTGCCTGGATGTACACTGTAGCCGGTATTTCGGGTAAAAAACTTGGATAATCGCACACCCAATCTTCTTCCTTATTAAAATAATTGGTTTGCTCCTCGCCATTAGTAAATGAATAATATCTAACCAAACCCTGTTCAATAAATATTAAATTACGGCAAACCTGGCCTGCTTCCAGTAAGTGCTCATCCTTTCTATACAACTTTTTATGAAACAGCCTTTTAATAACCTCTTCATCTGCCGGTGACAAGGGTACATGAGTTTTGATTTTACTGATCAGCACATCCATTACAAGGAATATTTAATTTAAAACAGGTACAAAGATTTCGAAAAACTAACGAGTACTATTTAAAGACTATGTGTGAGCTCAGTTGGAGCCTTACCAAACATTTTCTTGAAAGAATGCGAAAAGTGTGACAAGCTTTCAAAACCGAGATCAAGATAGATAGCCGATGGCTTTTGATGTTTGGTTTCGATAAGGTATTTGGCTACGTTCAGTCGCTTATGCTGCAACCATTGGCGCGGAGGTGAGCCAAAAGTTTTTTGAAAGTCACGTTTGAACCCTGCCAAACTACGACCGGTAAGTTGTGCAAATTTTTCAAGGGGTACGTTAAAGTGAAAGTTACTCAGCATAAACTTTTCCAGATCAATTTTATAAGGTTCCGAGAAGTCGAATAGAAAGTTGCGAAGCACCGGCATGGCAAGCATCAGCAATTTAACACCTTCCTTTACTTTCAGGATGCCCATTTCATCGGTCATCTCCGCACCGGAGCTGCGCGCATATGGAACAATGGATTGAAAATATCCCTCCAGAAACTCATTTGCCGGAATCAAAACATTTGGCGGACCTATATATTTTTGGTTCAATTCCAGCTTTTCTTCTAATACTATCTTGCGCAGCAAATCATCCTGAAGGGATATCACAATGGTTTCGTAGTTAGCTCCAGGCAGCGGTGTTTTAGTTAGTGTACCCACCTGATTTTTACCAATCAGCAGCATTTCCCCTCCGGTCATCGAAATATTTTGAACAGAGGTCTCCAAAACTAACTGCCCCGAAACCTGTAATATCAGCGTATGGTGGTTCCAAAAACATACTTTCTCTTTACGCTCTGCAGAGAGGTAAGAATAAAAGATCACACCCGGAAGGATTTCTGCTGGACTGGTCATTTAACGTTGTAAGTAAGTGCCGCCATGTATTGCGCCAATAGCAAAAGTAGTGTTTAAGGTGTTCATTTCTTCTGGCGTAAACACAATATCCATAGCAGCAATATTTTCCGGTAACCGCGACCTCCGGCTCATGCTTACTAAAGGCATAATATGATTGCCTCGTGTGTTTACCCAAGCAATGGCAACCTGTGTTGGGGTATAACCTTTATCAGTCGCCAATTGCTTTAACACTTCCACTTTTTCCAGGTTATGCACCAGGTTTTCACCCTGAAAACGCGAGAAATGGTTGCGATAATCGTCTTTAGCAAGCGGGGCTTTCATTTCACCGGTCAATAAGCCCTCAGCAGTATTAGCAAAAGCTACCACAGTGATCCCTAATACTTTGGCCACAGGCAACAGGTCACTTTCTATACCGCGCTCTGCTAACGAATAACCAATTTCCAACGCGCTTATGGGATGAACGGAATTGGCTTCACGAAGTTGCTCAGCCGTAATCTCCGATACACCGATGTGGCGAACTTTACCTTCTTTAACCAGGTCGGCAACCGTACCAATGATGTCTTCAAGAGGCACGCTGTCATCCATTCTGCTGGGTTGGTAAAGGTCAATAGTTTCAACGCCTAAACGGGTAAGCGAGTAATTGATGAAATTTTTGATAGCTACAGGCCGCAAATCCATACCCAGCCATTGTCCATTATGAAAAATGGCGCCAAATTTTACGCTGATAAAAGCATCGTCGCGTCTTTCCTTAATGGCTTTGCCTATCAGCATTTCGTTATGCCCTGCACCGTAAAAATCGCCGGTGTTTAAAAAGTTAATTCCATTATCTAACGCTTCATGTATGGTAGCTATACTTTCAGTTTCATTAGGTGTTGGTCCGCCCCATATAGACGACATGCGCATGCAGCCTAAACCAAGTTTTGACACCAGCGGGCCGTTTTGACCTAATTTTATTTTCTCTATGTTTTTCATGCTACAAAGTTCAAGGTTCAAAACGTTTACCAGTTGCTCCTATGGCTCAAATGTTTTGCCTGTACGGATCAATATGCAAGTATTTTATGAAATTATTGCAGGCAATTCGAGCAGTTCTTGCTATTCCCTTCGCTGAAGTTTTGTCTCCCAACAAACGATCAGTATAACATGGGTTACTAAATGCAATTTTTAGTATTAATTAAAACGCCAATTCTAATTTTATGCACAACCGTTTGAAACCGCTGGTGGCTTTGCCTTTTATTATTTGCTTGGTGCTGTTAATCGCTAACGACTTTTACTTTAAGGCAACTTTCCATAATTTGCTTACGGGAAAGCTCTCCGATTTCTGCGGATTATTTATATTTCCTATTTTTTGGTCTGCCTTATTTCCAAAGCACAAATTATGGGTCTTCATATTAAGTGCAGTACTCTTCATTTACTGGAAAAGCGAATATGCCTCTCCCATTATAGAATTTTTCGGTAGTTATGTTTTCAGCCTTCAGCGAACTATTGATTATACCGATCTCTTAGCCTTACCTGTTTTAGGATTAGCATGGCTGAGCCTGAAAAACAAACAGTTAACCACCAACCTTAACCCGTTCCTGCTGCGTTTAGCCACCTATTTTATTGCGGTAGCTACCTTCTTTTCATTTTGTGCAACCAGTAAGGCACAATATGTTCAATCTTTCGATCAACCGCAGTATTTGCTGTTTAAATCTGCTGTTCTGCCCGATTCCAACTCTTATGACGATGGTTTTGAGTTTTTTAAATTCGATTCGTTACTGGTGGTTAAGGTTACGCAAATGTATACCAGTGATGAGGCTGTAAAGGACGATGATTACAATAAAAACCAAGTGATCAAAAACCTTGACGAAGATGTTATCAGTATGGTTCAAGGTGAAATACGACTCGTCCCTGCCAAAAAAATCACATCTCTCACCGTTAAAACGCCGTTCGGTGATGATTATGTGAGGTTCAATGGAAGTCGTTTGGATGGCAGGTTCATCAGAAAAAAAAGCGAGAAAACAATAATTGAAGGTTTCTATAAAATGGGAATTGAAGATTCTGTTTGGACAGTTAAGGATACCAGCAATAATCATATTACTAAAATTACCTTTGTTAAAGGCGAACGAACAATGGTTCAGCAATACGACGCTGATAAACTTATATCATCTAACAGCGTTAACACCCGTGCAGATACCCGTAGAAACAAGCAGATCCAAATTGGATTGCTGGCGGTGCTCATGATTGTAGCCCTTGTGCTTTTAGGGAAGAATTATTTTCAAAAATCTCGTGATACAATGCAAATGGAAACAGCATGGAAATGGCTCGCTGCCTTTGTTCTTCCATTTTGTGTATGGGTTTTTCAATTTGGCATTACCCAACTATTAGGCGATTATAAAGCAGATTTATTTTCTATAATAGCTACGATCATCATCATATACTTAGCCACTTGCCCCCTTTTTTTTATTATCATATTCTGGATTAAATTGAGCAGGAAAATTGATATGCTTTGGTATTCCTTATTTTTTGCCCTTGCATACAGCATCTGGGTTGAATACAGCATCCTCGGGGCACTTTAAAATATATTATTTCGACTTCATACCGAAACAGCAAAGCAAAAGTGTACCTGGTTTGATGAAAAGCATCAGAATAGTCGCAACTTCCTTTTCGGAGAAAAGATAGAGCAGATGGCGCAGCCCGCAGGAAATGTGATTTGCCACCGTTTCGTGGCATTTTGGTTTGTAGCACACATTGAAAAACAGTTATGTTTATGACCAGTTACTAACACCAAAAATATTCGTTTAAATAATTCATACTGGCATGGCCGCTATCCATTAAGTTGATAATCATCCGCTACAGAAATATAAATCATTTTTTATTGTGGGCAAAGAAATCAGTTGCATTAATTATTGGTTTCGCCCACCAAATGTCATGTTAAAAGGAGATAGGAAATCCCATCCTATCTCCTATCAATGACCAACAATTACTTAATTTCAATAACAAAATCTTCAACTGGGTTACGTACCTTTTTCATAGGTGCTAACCAGTCTGTTTCGTCACGATATCCTAAATATAATATGGTTACACTTTTAAGGCCTATTGATTTGAGATCAAGCAGTTCGTCCACAAGGGCATTATTAAAACCCTCCGCCGGTGTACTGTCAATTTTAAGTTCGGCAGCCTGGGCAATAGCCATTGAAAAGCCAATGTATGACTGGCGGGCAGTATGTACAAAGTTCTCTTCCGGTGTTTCGTTCAGATAGATGTTTTTGATCTTATCCGTATAACTATCAAATCTGCCTTGCGGCAAATTTCTTTCATCGGTAATACGATTATAGATAGTATCTATACGTTCGGCGGTATACTTGTCCCAGGCGGCAAATACCAACACATGCGAGCAGTCTACCATTACCTCAGGGTTGAGCGAGCTTGGCGCAAGCTTTTCCTTAATTTGTTGGTTTGAAACTACTAAAACCCGAAACTGTTGCAAGCCCGAAGATGTAGGGGCCAGTCGTGCGGCTTCTACTATCTTATCTATATCTTCCTGGCTTACTTTTTTAGTTGGATCGTATTTCTTAGTGGCATATCTCCACTTTAAATCTTCTATTAGTGACATTTGATACAATTTTATGAGTAGCGGAACTTAATGCTATCTAAGCTCCGCTACAGTTTATTAATTATTAGTAACCGCTAATCTTACTTCAACGTTACCACGGGTAGCATTGGAGTACGGGCATACCTGATGTGCCTTGGCTACCAGCTCGTTCGCTTTTTCCAGCTCTATTTCCGGAACGTTTACGTCCAATTCCACAGCCAAACCAAAACCGCCTGCATCGTTTTGCCCGATACTTACCTTTGCACTTACTGTGGTGGTGCCGGTAGTCACCTTTTCCTGCTTGATCACTAAATTCAGGGCGCTGTCAAAACAGGCCGCATAACCTGCGGCAAATAATTGCTCAGGATTGGTGTAGTCGTCATTAGAACCACCCAAGGCTTTAGGCATTCTAACCTGAACGTCTAATACGCCGTTATCACTCTTTACATGGCCGTTGCGGCCTCCGGTTGCAGTTGCATCTGCAGTATATAAGGTTTTCATCTTTAAAGTTTTTAGTGAACAGTTATTTTAAACGGGCCATCATTTTTTCTGCAACACTTTCAGACGATGCGGGATTTTGACCGGTAATCAATACACCATCTTCTACCACGTGTATACCCCAATCTTCCACCTTGCTGTAATTAGCACCGAGTTCATTCATTTCCGTTTCTACTAAAAAGGGTACTATGTCGGTTAGCTTAACAGCTTCTTCTTCCGTATTTGAAAATCCGGTTACATTTTTACCTTTTACAAAAGATTCTCCGTTTTCGAACTTCACATTTTTAAACGCACCTGGCGCATGGCAAACCGCACCAACCAATTTACCACTATTGTAAAAGTCTAATATCAACTTTGCCGAATACTGGTCATTAGCTAAATCCCAAAGCGGACCATGACCACCCGGATAAAATACGGCATCAAAATCTGATGCTTTCATTTCGGAAAGTTTTTGCGTATTTGCAATTACCTCCTGTACTTTGACATCGTCATAATATCTCTTAGTCGCTTCGGTTTGTGCCGAAGGTGCTTCGCTGCTGGGATCGATAGGCGCCTGGCCGCCTTTAGGCGTAGCTACCACTATTTCATAACCTGCATCAGCAAACTTGTAATACGGAGCGGCAAATTCTTCGACCCAAAAACCTGTCTTTTTGCCCGAATCGCCTAATTGATCGTGTGATGTTACTACAAATAGAATTTTCATTTTTTAATTTTCTTAATTTTATAATTGTTAATCTTTCTTATTGAACACATTGGTACTCCATAGTGCCCATATGATAAGGATTGGTTGAAAAAAGAGACGTGTTAACCTTGCATTGTCTGTATTAAGACCGAAGGCATTCACTTTATTGACATACTGTGCGATGTTCCCGGGGAAGATCAGTACAAAGAAGGCAGCGGCAGTAATGCCAACCCATTTTTTATATTTAACTGCAAAAATGAGAGCTAATCCTAAGCTGATCTCCGCAATTCCGGATAGTATCACGGTGACATCCGGATTAACAGGTAACCACTGAGGTACCTGAGCTAAAAATTCTGAACGATTAAAAGTAAGGTGACTTACACCAGCAAAGGTTAGAAAAGCACCTAAAATGATCCGAGCAGTGTTTTGTATTGTGGAGGTTTGCATTTACTTATTCAACATCTTGTTTAACAATCCTTTTAGCTGAAGAAGCTCCTCTATAGAAATATTCAGGCATTTCACGAGTTCCATAGGGATGTGTTCTGCCCTTTCTTTCAGTTGCGCACCGGCTGTTGTTAAAGAGATGATTACAATACGCTCGTCTTCCTTACTCCGAATTCTGTTGACCATTCCTTTTTGTTCCAGTCTTTTCAACAATGGCGTAAGCGTTCCGGTGTCCAGGTATAACTTCTCTCCTAACTGATTTACGGTCTGCTGCTTATGCTCCCACAATACCATTAACACTAAGTATTGCGGATAGGTAATGTCCAGCTCGTCAAGCAGTGGCCTGTAGAGGTTGGTAAGATTTCTTGAGAACGCATATGCCGGAAAACAGATCTGTTTCTCAAGCTTTAATAGGTCTTCCATGCACTATAAACGTTGCTCTTCCTTAAATGTTTTGCACAATATAATTTTGTACAATATTTTTAATTGGAGGGTTTCGTTTTTAACCTACATATGACTGAACACTTTTACCATATTTTGGAAGCTATTGAATCAAAACGCCCTAAAGGCGATACGCGTTAATCCTTCCCTTAAGTATTTTAAAACGTTGAAATGCCACACTATTAAGTACGATATTTATCGATTAATTTTTTTTAGGATACAACCGGTAAAGTAATGATATATTGGTACGGGCTTTGATAAAGCTCAAAGCAATATTGCCGATCATCTATTAATAAATTGAAGAAATGAGACTATTTTTGTTATGTGCGTTATTAGTTATAGCCGCCCCTTTTTTTACAAATGCGCAAACAACTGCCAATATTGTTCAAACACTTGAACAAAAATATAATTGGTCAAGAGCTAAGGTTATAGAAGAAAGCGTGACTATTAATGGTCCGGCGGAAATGTTTACAAGGATTTTGTCTGATAAGCGCTCGATTGATATTTCAACTTTTTCTTATTTAAGTTCATATTTAGGTAAGTATTACGATAAAGTTTATGGCACTGATATATTAAACTCAGCAGAAAAAACATCCGTAAATACCACAGCTGAACAAAAAGCTGCTTGTGCTAAAGAAATTTCTAAAATATCTGGCAAATTGCATATCACATTGAATGCACGCGGTACTAAGTTAACAGATAACAGCTATGAGCTTAGCATGACCACGCTAACCACTATAGGAGAGTTTTTAAATCCAGAACGAGGCATAGGGGTTGCCGCAGGATGGAGACCGATTGCGAATAAAGTTGCGATAACCATTAATACGCTAAACAGAAATGGGCAGCCTATAGTTAAATGGAGCAAAGATTTCATCAATTGCACCATAGATTTGCCTATAGCAGGCGATACCAACTATTCAGTATAATAATAGATGGTTTAAAGAAGGGCGGTAAAACGAAGTAGCTGTGCAACCTGTATAACGTAGATAGCCTTACATTGCTTTAATTGGGGTAGACGCAATATTCTTTGACACTGAAAGCTATTGTTAAATTGGTATATAATAGTAGCTTCCAGTTGAAATGATGTACTTCACTAAACCAGCTATATTTCTTGTGATGGTCTGTATCCAGTAATAAGTCCTTTTAATACCTGTTGCCAGGTGGCCATATAATACCAAGAGTTGGAATTGAAAATAAATTATATTTTCAATTCCAACTCTTCTAGGCCAATCGGTGTCTGCGGGCAAATCGGCCCTAAAATTTCATGGTGTTCATAAAGATATATGCATGAGCAGGAAAGCTAAGTCCTCAACGCCATTCACAAAAAAAGCGGCACGAATGTACCACTGCAGTTAACTAAACTATTGTTCATCCGGAGGTTTAGGACCTCGACCTAAATTATTACGGTTCGGAAACCTGAACAAAGCTGTTTCATGATCATCCGGCAAATATTCTGCGGGTGTCGTCGTGGTATTGCTGTCCCGAACCGCCTGGTAATGAGGCGACATGATCTCCACTCCTTCTTTATTAAAACAGTCTTGGATATTACATACAGGCTGGAATAGATTAGTTCCTGTTTATTGGGCTATTAGATGTATTCATCGATTTTGTAGTTAACTTAATATCTTCCGGGCCAGTTTGCAGCACGAAATGTGTCGGTTCCATTTCAACGTGAATGGTTTGGTTAGCCGTCAGAATGGGCAAGCGGTGACCCTGCCACCAGGGAACATAGTAGTAACCGATGGTCACCGGCGTGTTGATTAATCAGTTCGTGCGGGCTTCGCTTCTATAATGGCGTTTTTTTTAGGCTTTATAAAACCCGCCCTTTGCGCAAAAAACAAGTTATTATAACTTAAATCACTAAAAACCAATTTATAGATTCACTCAATTATTGATGTAAAAAACCCCATTTTTATGCAAAAATGACTCATTATACATCAAAAAATTTTTCAGGCGTTAAAGGAAGATCACGTAACCTTTTACCGGTTGCATTAAATACAGCGTTAGCAATAGCAGCAGATACCCCGGTGATACCAATCTCGCCAATGCCACGTGCACCAATAGGTGAAATATGCGGATCAGGCTTGCCAATGAAATGAACATCGATGGGCGGTACATCCAGGTGTACCGGCACATGATAATCAGCAAGGGTACGTGTTACCGGGTTGCCCCAGCGCTTATCGTACTCTGTGGCTTCCATCAATGCTGCACCAATTCCGAAGATTACACCACCTATTACCTGTGACCGAGCTGTTTTCTCATTCATGATACGGCCTACGTCCTGCACACTGGTGAAGCGTTTAACCCGAATGGTGCCAAAATCTTCATCTACCCATACCTCAGCAAATTGGGCACCGAAAGAATGAAAAGCATATTGCTTGACATCACTATTTTGTTCAGGCGGTGTTTGGCTTGGTGTGCAAAGCGCACTTGGTATCGTTAAGCCTGCGCCTGAAATAGGCAGAGTAGTTGCACAAGCTTCAATTTCGCTTCGTTTTGCACGGCTTAAAATATTCAAATAAGTGTCGCTTTTGCTATTATCGCCTTTTACAAAAAGTTTACCGTCTGCATAACCAATGTCATCCGGGTTGCGGCCATTCAGTTTAGAATTAGGGTCAGCAATTGAGAGTGCTGTAAGTTCTTTTCTCAATAATACGCAGGCATCCAGAGCTGCAGGATGTATGCTTGCCGTGGTTTGCGACCCACCGGCCAGCGGGGCTGGAGGAAGACTGGAATCGCCTATCTTTACATCAATACGATCAACCGGAATGCCGAGTGCATCGGCTGCGGTTTGAGCCAGTACGGTATATGTTCCGGTGCCAATATCAATTGAGGCAGTCATTACCGTTACATCGCCTTTGGCATTCATGTTCACCTTTACCGATGCAGCACTGCGCCCGCCCGGATAGGTTGCCGTTGCCATACCATAACCTACCAGGTATTTGCCATGACGTTTTTGCCTGGGTTCCATGCTGCGGGATGACCATCCAAAACGCTCTGCTCCTATGCGGTAACAGTCTAACAGGAATTCGCTGGAAAAGTCATGCCCTTTCACCGGATCTTTGGTTGTATGATTTTTAATCCGAAATTCTATAGGATCTACCTTTAACTGGTAAGCCATCTCATCCATAGCAGACTCCAGTGCAAAGGTACCCGGAGTTTCGCCAGGAGCGCGCATAAACGTGGGAGCACTGCGATCCAGGTGCGCTACATTGTAAGTAACCTCGCGCAGAGGGGCTTTATACAAAACAAGGGATTGTTTACCACTAGGTTCAAAAAACTGCGTTAGGTTGTTATAAGTACCTGTATGATGACGTACCACGCTTAATTTCCCAATAGCATCCGTTCCGAGCGCTAAACGCTGAACGGTTGCCGCGCGGTGGCCAACATTGGTTTGCATCATTTGCCGAGTTAGGGCCAGCTTAACCGGGCGGCCCACTGCCTTGGCAGCCATGGCTACCAGTAAGGTGTGCAGCCAAAGACCTTTAGAACCAAAACCCCCACCAACAAAAGGCGCAATAACGCGTACGTTTTCTTTCTCCAAACCTAAAAAGTAGGCAGCTATACTGCCCGTGAACCCAACACCTTGGGTAGCATCATACAAGGTAAGTTTATCGGTTCCTTCCCAAACCGCAACTGTGGCATGCGGTTCCATGGGGTGATGATGTTCGACCGGGGTAGAATAAGTATGTTCAACTTTATGAGAAGCCGCGGCCAGCGGCGCAGCGGCCTTGCCGTCATTTACCTGGGCCTCTTCACCCATGAACATTTTTGGTTTTTCACTGTTAGGAAGTTCGGTTTTCAAATCAACCGCAGCTTTTTCCACCGTGTAGCCCACTTTAAGTTTATAAGCGGCTGCACGTGCCTGCTCATACGTTTCGGCTACTACCACTGCAATAAATTGTCCGGGGTAATGCACCACATTATCCTGCAGCGGCGGCAGGTTCTCGCCCAAAAATGCAGCGCCAGCTTTGGCCTGGGCCTGCATATCAAGCGGCTTTAATTTAAACGCGTTCTTGTAGCTGATTACGGCAATTACGCCAGATTCTTTTTTTGCGATAGTATCATCGATGGATGCGATCTTCCCTTTTGCGATAGTGGCGCGCACGGGAAAGGCGTAAGCCATGTTTGGGAAGTTATTTTCAGCAGAATAGGTTGCCTTGCCACTAACCTTCATGCGGCCATCAATGCGGCTTATTGGTTTACCGGTTTCACTCATGATCTTAATTTTTATTAGTGGTTGAATCTGCTTCCATAGCTCCGTAAACGCCGCCTTGCATTGCGCCTTCCAGGGCACGTGTTATTGCTTTGGCAGCCAGACCTACTTTATATTTGTTATGTTGTAATGGTTTTGCATTTTTCAGTTCGGCTGCTGCAGCTGCTTTAAAGTTAGCTTCTGTTGCCTGTTTGCCAATCAGCCAATGTTCAGCAACCGAGGCCCTCCAGGGTTTATGCGCAACACCGCCGATGGCGATTTTAACCTCTTTGATTGTGTTGCCATCAGTAACCAAAGCAGCGGCGACAGAAATAAGGGCAAAAGCATAAGATGAGCGCTCGCGGATTTTTAAGTAATAAGATTTTTCGGCAAGCCGGCTTGCGGGCAAATCAATGGAGGTAATGAACTCTCCCTGCTTCAAATTATTATCTTTTTCAGGATGATCGCCTGGAAGTCGGTGGAAATCTGAAAACGGGATGCTTCTTTTGGTGTTATTTACGCCTTCTACCTGCACAATGGCATCCAGCGCGGCCAGCGCTACCGCCATATCGGAAGGATAAGTGGCCACGCATTTTTCTGACCAGCCGAAAATAGCATGGTTTTTATTCACGCCATGCAACGCACCACAGCCTGTTCCCGGTTCGCGTTTATTACAGGGCATATTTACATCATAAAAATAGGTGCATCGGGTGCGTTGGTTAAGATTACCGCCATTGGTGGCCATATTCCGAATTTGCGCGCTGGCTCCCGCCAATATTGCCATAGATAGCAATGGGTATTTTTCCCTTATCAATTCGTGGTTCGCGGTAAATGAGTTTGTGGCAGTCGCACCGATGGATACGCCATCTTCTTTCTTTTCGATCTTTGCATATTTCAACCGCGTTACGCCTACCAGTTCAGTAGGGCGCATCACATCTTCCTTCATGAGGTCCACAAGGTTGGTTCCGCCACCAAGAAACTTAGCGGTTGGATTGGCAGATACGATCCCGATCGCCTTGGCAGCATCGGATGCATTTGAGTATTTAAATGGTCTCATAATAGACGCTTTATGGAGTGATAAAAAGGGGTGCGATTTAAATAGTTCCGTCGGCAAATTGCCAAACTTGTGCCACGGCTTTATCGCCGTGCACTTCCCGAATGGCATCTACAATATTGGGATAGGCACCGCAACGGCAGATATTGCCCGACATGCGTTCCCTGATCTCTTCATCAGAAAGCTTCATTGACTTGCTTTTCTTCCGAACATTGGCGGTTACATAGCTCGCATCTCCATTCTTCGCCTCATCCATCAAGGCAACAGCCGAGCAGATCTGTCCGGGGGTGCAGTAACCGCATTGAAAGCCATCATGTTTTATAAAGGAAGTTTGCATAGGGTGCAGTTCATTACCGGTTGCAAGACCTTCTATTGTGATGATTTTCTTATCCTCACAAGTCGCGGCAAGCGTTAAACAAGATAACACACGCTGATCATCTACGATAACCGTACATGCGCCGCACTGGCCGTGATCACAACCTTTTTTTGAACCTGTTAAATTAAGTCTTTCCCGGAGCGTATCCAGCAAGGTCATACGTGAGTCAACGGTTAGTTGCTGCGTACTGCCATTAACTTTAAATGATAGGTTGATCCCGTTCTCAATCAACATTGGCGCTTGCTGTTCAATAGGCACGCTGCGGGCCATCAGTTGCTCGATGCCCAACAGATGCGCAGCCAACACACCGGTACCGGTTACCGCAAAGAGCTTTAAAAAATGCCTGCGCTTAATACCAGAAGTAATGATCTCGCCCATTTCATCGGGCATCAGTTCTTCTAACGCATTACGCTCCGCTTCAGAAAGGTCAGGGAGTTTCGGTTGTTCTTCCATAAGGTATGTTGATCTTGATCCTAAGTTACAGTTTTATTGATGTGATTTACGCTATATCCAATTATCTTATTAACGCTTGTAAATTATTAAGCTTTTAATTCAAATATAATGACTTAGCGGATGTAGTTTCTTGATTCGATCTTAGTTCTGGTTCACGCTCCGGTATTCGTTAGGTGTCATACCGGTTTTCAATTTAAACAGCCGGGTAAAATGTTGCTGATATTTAAAACCTAATTCGCCGGCGATGTCGTTGATTGACCTTTCTGCATCGAAGATCTTGCTTTTTGCTTCATCGATCAATTTTGATTGAATATAATCTAATGCCGTGTTGCCTGTTTCCTTTTTGATCAGGTCACCGAAATAATTGGGGGATAAATGCAGCTGATCAGCACAGTAAGCAACACTTGGTAAACCTTCTGCTTTCGCCTTGCCTGATGCAAAGTAGCTATCCAGTAATTCTTCAAATCGCACCAGGATATCTTTGTTGACATTATTACGAGTAATGAATTGCCGGTCATAAAAGCGCATACAGTAATTTAGCAATACTTCGATATTCGATACAATCAGTGTCTTACTATGCTTATCAATATTCTGTTCAATTTCTTCAGCAATTTTTGTTAAGGTATCTTCAATCGTTTTTCTTTCTTTTTTGGAAAGGTGGAGTGCCTCATGCACATTATACGAGAAGAATGAATAATCTTTAATAGCTTTCCCCAGGTTGGTGCCCTTGATCAGATCCGGGTGAAAAACCAGCGCATAACCGGAAGGTTTTATGGCTTGTCCGTTACTATCTATACCGTAAACCTGGCCAGGCGAAACAAACACCAGCGTACCATCCTCATAATCGTAAGGCTGACAACCATAGGTCATGTTACCGCATTTAATATTTTTCAAAAAGACAGCATAAACGCCGATGTAATGACGGAAATGCTGAATTGTAGGCACTTCATTAAAGTTGACAACACTTATCAGGGGATGTTGGGTATCGACACCTACATAGGCATTATACTGTCCAACGGTATCTATTCTGTTGACTTGCTCCATAACCTTTATTTTGGTTATACAAATCTAAGTAACCAATTGGCTTTTAATTGCTAACAGGCGGCATATCAGTAAAACTGGTAAATAAAACCGTAATCTGTATAAAGCCATTGCAGACGGTTGTCCTGAAATTTGCATTATCAACTAATTGATAATGCAATGTCTGAACAACCAAGTTTAATGAACACATCTAATATATTTAATCGTCTAAGATCCGGGGAACTTGTCCGGTTAACAGATCCCGAATATCCAAAAGTAGAGGAAGTAGTTAGACGAACCATGCAGCTTTCCGCTGATCTGAATTCTGCAACGGATATAGACCAGGCTCGTCAGATATTGAGTGAAATTACCGGAAACGAGATAGACGCAAGCACAACAGTATTCGTGCCATTTTACACCAACTTTGGAAGATTCACCTCTATTGGTAAAAACGTGTTTATTAACCATGCCTGCTCATTTCTGGACTTAGGCGGTATCACAATTGAGGATGATGTGCTGATAGGCCCCAGGGTGAACCTGGTTACAGAAAACCATCCTGCCGATCCGGCTGAAAGAAGATCTCTGATCACCAAACCCATTGTTATCAAAAGGAACGCTTGGATAGGTGCAAATGCAACTATCCTGCCGGGCGTGACTATTGGAGAGAATGCAATTGTTGCTGCAGGTGCCGTTGTTTCGAAAGATGTTCCGGCCAACGCCATTGTCGGTGGAGTTCCGGCAAAATTTATTAAGTCAATATAGCAGCAATATGAAACTTAGATCAACAATCACCATTTTACTTATAGGATTTTTAATTATAACCGCTTGCAAAAGCAATAAACAACAAGATGCCATGACAACAGCAAATAACACTGCCCTCTTTCCAAAGGGTGACAAACTAACTAACGGATACTTTACCGGCGATGCTTTTTTGAAACCGTTGCTGGCAAAAGATGCAAACAACGACTTTGCTATGGGCAGCGTAACGTTTGAGCCAAGCGCAAGAACCAATTGGCATACACACCCCAAAGGGCAGGTATTGGTTGTAACCGAAGGACAAGGCTGGTACCAGGAAAAAGGCAAACCGGCCCAGGTCATTAAAAAAGGTGATGTCATCAATATCCCTGAAAATAAAGAACACTGGCATGGAGCTTCTTCCGAAAGCATGATGAGCCATATTGCCATCACCAACTATAAAGGAGAAGAAAATGTAGTGTGGCTTAAGCCTGTCACCTCAGAAGAATATAACGCAGTGAATAAAAATAAGCGATGAAAAGCTTAACCAGATTTCTTCAGTGGCTACTTGGCTGCTTTAAAAAAACATTAAGCCTAAACTTTTTTCTAACATAACGATAGCTTTTTAAATGAATAAATATCGAAATGCAGAGATAAAAAAATAAGATGTTCAATGCTTGAACCGATTGATTTTCAGACTAATAAACCAATTTCGTGGTGTCGTTTTTCCGTTATAAAAAGACGCCATAATGTCGCTCATACTATTTGCGAATTCATTAATATTTTGGCTATCACATGGAAACAAAAAAGCCGCTAATTCTACGAATTAGCGGCTTTTTTACATTTTAAATAACGCTTCAGCGGTGAGGGAGGGATTCGAACCCTCGGTACAGTTTCCCGTACGTCAGTTTAGCAAACTGATCCTTTCGGCCTCTCAGGCACCTCACCATTTTATTAAGTACGTCCCCGTTTGGGATTGCAAATATAGCAATTCAAGTAAACCGTCAAAAAATAAATTCAAGTAATTTAATAATCTATTCGCACGTGGTAAATACTCATCAGCATGCGCTTAAAAATCTCTTTAATAGTTTCCAGATCTTTCAATGTGATGTCGCTGTCTTTCAGTTGGTTCTGATTGAGCTTGTAATTTACAATGCGATCTACCAGGTCGCTGATAGATTGTGCGTCGGGTTCTTTTATGGAGCGTGAAGCAGCCTCAACTGAGTCCGCAAGCATCAAAACACCAGTTTCTTTACTGAAAGGAATGGGTCCGGGGTAGCGAAAAATGTTCTCATCGATGAATTTTTCGGGGAAATTTTTCAAAAACGACTGGTAAAAATAATCCACCCGGGTATTGCCGTGGTGTGTGCGAATGAAGTTAATGACCTCGTTGGGCAAGTTAGCCTTTTCGGCCAGTTCAACGCCCTTGCGCACATGGCGTATAATAATTTGTGCGCTTTCCTCATAAGGCAGCTTATCGTGCGGATTGAAACCCGCCGTTTGGTTTTCTATAAAATACAGCGGGTTTTCCATTTTACCAATATCGTGGTAGAGTGCCCCTGCCCTTACTAGCAAGGCGTTTCCACCAATACTAAAAATGGCGTTCTCGGCCAGGTTAGCTACCTGTAATGAGTGCTGGAATGTGCCCGGCGCCTTAAATGCCATTTCGCGCAGCAGGGTGGCGTTGGTATTGGTGAGTTCTATCAGGGTAAGATCAGATGTAATGAGGAACACTTTCTCAAACGCATAGATCATTGGGTATGCCAACAGGGTTAACATTACACTCACAATGAAAGGAAAAAACTCCGCCCACTCAATATTGAAGATATCACCTTCGCGTATAAACGAAATACCTAAAAAAGTAATAAGGTAGGTAACGGTGATTAACAACGCAGAGGTAAGGAATTGCCCGCGCCTCAACAGATTTTTAATACTGTAAATAGACACCATACCTGCCGTAATTTCGTAAAAGGCGAATTCAAAACTGTTAGGTACATAAAAGCCTGCAATTAATATCACCAGCAGGTGAATGTTTAACGCCAGCCGCGTATCAAACAAAATACGGATAATGATAGGCACTATACAATATGGAATATAATACAGATTGGGCAGCTGAATATGAATAGCCCAACTTAGCGTGGCCAGCATGGCGGTTATTACCAGCAATATAAGCCCCACCAAACGGTTATCTGCATAAATATCTTTCCTGAACATCTGTAAAAAAACAATCAGGAGTGTTACCGTGAGGCCAACCAGCAAAAACTGACCGAAAAATACCAGTCGGCGGTTACCGTTTACCCGGGCACTGTCTTCAAAATACTTTTTATACGAAAGTAGCTTTTGGTAAACAACATCGTTAATAACGGCACCCTTGGTAATAATCACCTCATCTTTTTGCACCATACCCTCTGTGGCCGATATATTTTCGAGTGCGCTACTTTTTAAGCGACCGGTTAGCTTGTCATCATAAATGAGGTTGTTTTGCAGGCGATTTTGCAATATATCCAGCATGTAGGCCTTATCCAGGTTTTGCAAAGTAAGTTCCTGCTCAAAATAGGCCAGGGCTTTTTCTTTAGTGTACAAGCCCGAAGTATTTTTGGTAGTCGACTCGTTTTTATTGGCTACGGTTATATTATAATTATCGGTAGCGGGCTGGTTCTTAATGCCGAGGGTAATTATACCGGTACCGTAAACTCGTTTGAGCATAACCTTGCCAACTTCCAGGTAGCGTAAGCGTTGTTTTTCGGGTAAACCAGCATTTGGCCATTTCAGGTTAAAATCGTTAGTATAGCCTTCAATTTGCTGCAGCTGCACGTTTTCGTTGAGCTGATAGATGGGCAATACGTTTTGCAGCACCGCTTCCTGATCGCGTTCCAGTTCGGCACTGGTTTTTAAGATGGCAAAATTATAAGGGGCAACCAGGTCTTTCTGATTCCAGATACGGCCTTTTTCAAACTCATACCTAAACTTGGTTTGCTTGGGCAGCGCCAAAATAATAAGGAATACGCTAAGCAGTATCATTAAAAACTTTACTACCACTGCGTACTTGCGCAGTACTGCCCGCTGACGCGAATTACTAAATTTTGCCATTCAATAGGATATATATCAAATATAGTGCGATTTTTACACGATAGCTAATGCCTGCAATTATACTTTAAATTGCAACAAATTTAACCTGATTAACGTTTTCGTAGTTATTTAGAGCATTTCTAACAATTTACTGGTGAAAATGTGCTTGGCCGATGTGTCAGTGTGAGCTTGCAGAAGACATCATAAAGCTTAAACTGACAAAATATACTATGCTTAACTTTATTCGCTAAAAGAAGTATAAGCTTTGTACTTGTTATATAAATGAAAAAATTACTACTGCTCATTATTCTATTTATTACCTGCTGGTGCGGGCTCGCCAACGCACAGCGTTTCAACACGCCCGATCAGCTGAACCGCTTACGGCCTTTTCAGGACAGTTTAATTAAGCTGGGTAAACAGGTAGTTAATAACGAGAACGATCTGGAACGTAAAAATGCCAACTATAGCTTCATTCGCACCTTAGTTAAAGCCTTACAAGTACCTAATTCTTACGCTTATAACTTCGATTCGTTAAAGACCATCAGCATTATGCGGTCGCCCGATAACAAGTTCAGGGTATTCACCTGGTTTGTGATGAACGAGGATGGCAGCTACCGTTTTTACGGTACCCTGCAAATGAATACCGGCGGCAAGCTACAGCTTTACCCGCTCGAAGATTATTCGGTCTTCCTTAAAAACCCGGAAGATTCAGTGACTACTAACCGCCAATGGTACGGTGCCCAATATTACAAGATCGTCCCGGTGGTAAGCGGCCCTACCCCCTATTACGTTTTGTTGGGATGGAAAGGCCACACCGTTAAATCCACCAAAAAAGTTATTGAAGTACTATCGTTTAAAAAAGGACAACCCGTATTTGGTATGCCGGTATTTAGCGGCAATAAAAAAACGCGTAACCGGGTAGTGTTCGAATACAATCGCCAGGCCTCCATGCTATTGCGCCACGTGCCCGAACAACACCTTATAGTATTCGATCATCTTTCGCCCCCCGATGATAAACTGAAACTGCAGCAGGAAACCTACGGCCCCGACCTCACCTACGATGGCTATAAACTCCTGAACGGCAAATGGCAATATAAAGACAACCTCGATATGCGCAACGTACCCGCCCCCGAAGATGTCGATATTATTGATCCAAAGAAACAGGCGATCATTGATAGAAATTCGATTCCGAAACGGGGGAATTGAGAGCCCCACTTCCTACTGTAGGAGCATAAATCCAACCATTCTATTTTACAGCTAATGTCATAATAGAAATTTAAATCCACCCTATCGTTGCTAAAGGGTTTATATTCATTAAGCAAGCGTACAACGAGATTGCCACGTCGCTATCGCTCCTTGAAAAGACCTAGTTTTAACAATCTATTAAACCCGAACGCATGATTTCAATCCCACAAAGCAACGTCCCTTCCCTGGTTTCCACAACATAAGTGTTGTAACTTGTAAAGATTTCAACACATAATTCGGGTTTGCGGGATAAATACTACTTTTAGAAAATTTTTTAATTTGATATATGGTTAAAGATATAGTTACCGACGAATACATAGAACCCCGATATCCCAAAAGTATTCCATTCATTATTGGTAATGAAGCGGCAGAGCGTTTCAGCTTTTATGGCATGCGCTCTATCCTGGTAACTTTTTTAGTGGCCCAGTTTTTTAATCCCACCGGCAGTGCTGCGCTTAAAACGGTAGCCAACGCACAGGCTAATGAAATTTCGCACATTTTTGTGGCCCTCGCTTACGCCATGCCTTTTGTGGGCGCCCTGGCGGCCGACTGGTTCTTCGGAAAGTACAAGGTGATCCTTTACGTATCTATCCTATACTGCTTCGGCCATTTGTGCCTTGCTGTATTCGATACCGACCTAACCGGTTTCCGTTACGGACTTATCATTATTGCCATGGGTGCGGGTGGTATCAAATCGTGCGTATCGGCCAACGTGGGCGATCAGTTCGACAAAACCAACCAAAGTCTGCTCTCTAAAGTATATGGCTGGTTTTACTTTGCTATTAACGCCGGTTCGGTTTTATCAACCTTAGCTATACCTTACATCTATGAGCATTATGGTGCTAAATGGGCTTTTGGTGTACCGGGTATTTTAATGGCTTTGGCTACCATGATTTTTATTTCAGGCAGTAAAAATTATGTAAAGGTTCCTCCGGCTGGCATCAACAAAAATAACTTTGTATTTATATCGCTTTATGCGTTGTTCAACATTGGCAAAAAACAAAAGGGACAAGCCCTGTTAGACGTTGCCAAAGGAAAATACGACGCCGAAAAGGTAGAAGGCATTAAAGCGGTATGGCGCGTAATGGCCGTGTTTGCGTTCGTCCCTATTTTTTGGGCCATGTGGGATCAAAGCTTATCGGAATGGGTACTGCAAGCCAAAGAGCTTGATTTAAAAATCTTTGGGTACAAAGTTTTGGCCGAGCAGGTACAAACTGCTAACCCGGTGTTTTTACTATCGTTCATCCCCATCTTTAATTACGGGGTGTATCCGTTTTTAGATAGAATGGGCGTGAAAACTACCCCTTTACGCCGCTTGGGTGTAGGTTTGGCTTTAACCGGATTATCGTTTGTTATTATCGCTTTAATACAAACTAAGGTTGATGCCGGTCAGCATCCATCAGTTTGGTGGCAAATATTTGCCTACATGGTATTATCGGCCGGTGAAGTGCTGGTATCTATCACAGGTTTGGAATATGCTTACACCCAATCTCCAAAATCTATGAAGAGCACCATGTCGGCTATTTGGCTGCTCACAGTTGCTATAGGTAACTTGTTTGTGGCTTATGTAAACAACAGTATTTCTAATAAAGGCTTTTTTGCTCAGTTAGAGGGTGCCAATTATTTTTGGTTTTTTGTATGCTTAAATGCCGCTTTTTTACTGGTGTATTTGTTTGTAGCTCCACGCTTAAAAGAGCGTAACTATGTAATGGAAGACGAGAACAAGGTCATTGCCGAAACCACCAACTTATAGGTTTAACATAATTTAACTAAAGGCAGAAAGGCATATCCCTTTCTGCCTTTGTTTTTTTAAGCGTTAAATACTTACTTTTGCCACCTGTACCCTTACTTAATACCACGTGCCCGATAGCATAGTCATTATACCTACTTATAACGAAAAGGAAAATATTGAGCGGATGATACGCAAAGTATTCTCGCTTGCGCACGATTTCCATTTGCTCATTATTGATGATGGATCGCCCGATGGTACCGGTGCTATTGTAAAAGGTTTACAGCAGGAGTTCCCGGAGCGGTTATTCATAGAAGAACGGGCCGGCAAACAGGGTTTGGGTACAGCCTATATACACGGCTTTAAATGGGCTATTCAACACAAGTATGATTACATATTTGAAATGGATGCCGATTTTTCTCACAACCCTAACGACCTGCTCCGCCTGCGCGAAACCTGTGCCGAAGGTGCCGATATGGCCATTGGTTCGCGTTATGTAAAGGGCGTAAATGTGGTTAACTGGCCCATGAACCGGGTATTGATGAGTTACTATGCTTCAGCCTATGTACGCTTTATAACCGGTATTAAAATACATGATTCTACTGCCGGTTTTGTTTGCTACAAACGCAAGGTTTTAGAAACCATTGAACTACATAAAATTAAATTTGTAGGCTACGCCTTTCAAATTGAGATGAAGTATACTACCATTAAGCATGGCTTTAAAGTAGTGGAGATTCCGATAATCTTCACTGACCGTACCGAGGGTGTTTCTAAAATGTCTACCCATATTTTCCGAGAAGCTTTTTTAGGCGTAATTCAAATGAAGCTCAACAGCATTTTCAGGAAGTATCCGGAGGGGTGATTCTGTAGTCTGTAGTCTGTAGTCTGTAGTCTAAACTTTTACAGGATGGGTAGGTTTTAAATTAGCAGAAATCGTTCTGTCTTGTCCTGAAATAGGTTTACACTTTGTAAAAAGGAGTAAACAGAATGGATAAGAAAAAAGAGGCTCAAATAATACATGAACATATTGTAAAAGGGGAT
>Ga0265780_10000212_pt1 | contig 94031 bp, 132 predicted proteins | sample P1T30metagenome_FD_192432 | JGI IMG/M metagenome (GOLD analysis project Ga0265780, IMG submission 192432) | Plant litter microbial communities from East Loma Ridge, Irvine, California - P1 T30 | ecosystem: Environmental > Terrestrial > Plant litter > Unclassified | place: USA: California...
TGGGCAAATGAGCGGGACTGGTGGATAGCTACTGAATAGGTCTATCTAATGGTATAGCAAGTTCTACCAGAAAGTCCACGTAGCAAAACCCCCGAACTGGGAGCCTTCCTATAACCCCCATTTAGGTTTATGTTGAATGCAGATCCTGTGCCTGGATCGCTTGACAAATCATTACGGACATCCCCCGCGGCAAGAATTGTTGGATATTGCAAGTGATTTATTGGATGCATCTAAGCCAACATTGCCCACCAGTACCCTCAATTACACCCATTGGAATCGCCTCAAAAAACTGTATAACATCTCTCTTAGTTGGCCTTACCTTCCGGCGGGGATCCCCCTATAACCCTTCAATACCGTAGACAGTCTATGGTCAAGCCAAACGTGGACTGTCACGTATACCATGCATGCTTGAATCAAGAGAGCCGACCGTTTCTAGTGTCGATATAGGCTGCTAATCAATTTCGCGGCCAAAGCTAGTCCATACCTTGTTTGTTACTTCAGACTCGGAAAGAACCTGCAGGAGCGAGCTTGGCCGCGTCACGGAATTACCAGCGGAACAAGAATCCGCTCAGAACGTGAACCCGTCTTGTGGAGCATCCTGAGTGTATTCACCCCTCACACGAAGTTGCGTCGGCAATGGCATGCCGGATTTTTTTACAGAAGGTATCTCCTTCTGTTGCGAGCTGTTCTCTCAGTAAAGGCTATCGACGATCGGATTCCACTGCTCACCATGTTCAGTAGTCCAAGCACCTTGTAGACTGATGCAAGGAGGCGAGCCGCGAGAGATGGCCAATCGGGATAGCCGTCCATTGAGGTCTCGTACCCAGTCTGCAGTAAGCATTGCTTTCAGCTTGATTGGGATAAAGAGTACCACGTTCTGTTTGAACAGCTTGATGAGCGTCAATGCCGTCATAGCGAGGTCAGATAGCTTTGCGTTGCAGTCCACCCCTTTGTCGAAGTCCGTGGTGTTGATGCGCACGCAGAAATCGGTGACTTCTTGGAGATTTTCTTCAATGACCGGGAATCCCAATGTATCGTGATTGCTCAAGCCAATGAGGCCATGCCGTAGGAATACGTTCCAGAAGCGGCTAGCGATGTAAGCGAACCTGAATACGCAGATTCGGTGCGTGCAAGACGTACTCTCGAAACCAAGCGATCGTGATCACCAGGTTGACACTTTGCACCGCCAGCCCAATCTGGCGATTCCACATGTCCTTGGCGGCAGTCATCTCCTCCTTGAACGACGACATCGTAAGGAGTGCCTGCTCGATTGACCAAGCTTTACATCCTCGAGACCCACCACAAGTGCCGCGCCAGCAAGATACCTGCTCGGCTTTGATGAGAGCAAACAGTCTGAGATGAGACATGGGGAAATCGGGCAGCCCGGAAAGAATTGGTCCATCTGGCGTGGAAGAGATGTACGTTTCGTCCCCTAAACGCAGTGGCCGCTCGACCCTGGGCGGAAGTTGCTGGAGAGCAACATACGCTCGCTCGGCGATGAATCTAAAACTAAGTGTGGGCAAATCAAGCACTCACAAAACCCAGTAGAGCCTCAAATGCTCTTCTCGGACGTCTTGAGCCCACTCGGGCTGGCCAAGCATGAGCATCAGGGTCATTGCCTCTTGCAAATAGTGCCACGCTGCGAGTCGTTGTCCGAGACTTTGGTAACAGACGAAGAGGTGAAGCCGACACATAACCGAGTCGACCGAGGGTGTGTCCAACTCCGACAAGTCAATTCTTTGGCCAGTGATTTGAGTGAAATGCGGTGTAAGATCTCGGTTCGCTCCGTGGTCTCGACACTCGATCAAGGCCAGTATGGAATCCAGCATCTTATCCGTGGCATTCATGTTGCTCAAATTGCGGTCTCCAGAGCGGGACATGTAGGTTGAGACGGCAGAGCGTACGCGATTCTGGTTGAGTATCGGGAACATCGGATAGAAAGAACGAAAATAGACGTCGAGACTCTGATTGACAGCCAAAGTGGTGTTCGATGACTGGGGAAAGTTGTTTTGAGGTTGCCACACGATAGCTGGCGAGGGAGTGAGCCAAGCTGGTGGAAGACTGGTGCGGCGACTCACCGTGTGCATCAGAGGTCATTGGTCCGCACGCAAAGTCAAGAGCGCTTGATCGTGCCCAATCCTATCTCGATGAGCATACAGTCCATTACGGAAGGTAGTGCTGACTTACGACAAACGGAAGAGTGCGATAGTCACTTGTGACAACGTTGGATCCGGGAAATCCATCGAATACATCCTCCGTTAGATTCGGCTCAAGCATTTGCTTCAACCACTCGTCGCTGGGATCCGTACCATCCACGTAGTCCAACGATTGCGTTGCCGTGTCTTCCATACGAGTGCTTGAGCAGCCCGGCACCGGCCCTGTACTGGCTGCCAAAGGTGATATGCTACTATCGTGACTTGATGACTCCGACTGGGCTGTCAAAGGCGTCATTCCCTGTTGGATCTGCAAAGCCTTGATTCTTGTGGAGCGGGGTCCACGTCTCTTCTCCGCCTGCCTGATCAGCGGATGCTAAACACTCAACTCACCTTATCTTGGCGGCAATCTAGACCATTGCGGGTACATGATACGCACGGATACAACCCGCTCTCTGGAGGTTGACACTGCGGATTAGCTCACCGACGATGAAATCGGACACGTAGCAATATACCTTGACCTTCCGAAAGTTGCACTAGGCGCTTGTCAGCGGTCCAATTCTGCTCAAACGGGCACGCTTGCTCACTTGATCGCATGCCTTGCGAGTTGATACAGGTATCCGATCACTCACTTCTGGCGCGAGTGCGTTTTGCATGGTTGCTGTATAGAAATGTTCATACGACCGAAGAGTGAACGAGATGTAGGCGATGGGCCGAACCGTCCCGACGTGGCCGGCTCTGCTGCTGCCGGTCTTCGGCTCTTCGGTCTTTCTTCGGCGGTCGAAACCGCGGCGACGCTGCATTACTTATCATCACACTGTGCTTTGATGTCTGTGTATTGAAGATGCCTTATCCCCAAATCATTGTGACAGGCGACTCGATCGCTCAGCTATCATTCCAGCGAGACGGCTATGGATCGCTGCTGTGTGATACCGTAGGTCCAGCCAGTGCGAGTAAGGGCTGACTTTCAGTTTAATGGCAAAGCAGACATTGTGAACCGGGGGATGGGCGGCTACAACAGCCAGCAGCTCCTGACAAAGCTCAGACAGGGCTTTGTACCGAGGGGACCATCCGTTAGGCTGTTCATTATACATATAGGAACCAATGATAGGTAAGCTGGAAGTCGATGTATCTATATGTGTTGACAGACCAGTACCATTCAAGCGATACAGACGGTCCGTAAAGCTCGCGCTGAGCATTCGCTCACTGATGCCAGATCCCCGTTGAGAAGTACACCTGCAACTTGAAAGAGATTGTCTCGTTCGTTCGCGCCGAATACCCCGCCGCCGGATGTATACTCATGACACCATCGACGGTCGACCCCGAGACCGCCAGTGCTTGGGAGAGAAAACTGGATGTTCCTGTGGCCTTACGTAGTCTGCGACTGCCTGAAAACACTCTGAAATACGTCGAGGCATGCGTCGAAGTCGGTCGACAAATGGAAATTCCGGTCATTGATTGCTTCGCTGCTCACACCAGAGCGATGAAAGGCGGAGTCGACGTCGGCCATCTATTCAGCGATGGCGTGCATTATACCGCGGCCGGATACAATGTGAGCTTTGATCGATAGCATGTGCTGATAATAACAGATCATAAATTCTCTCTTGCTGGACGCGATGCACAACGTTTGTCCTGAGCTCAACTCGAGGACCATGGCTTATGGGTTCGAGTCATTCTGGGAGTACGACGTGCTGCCCAACTCCCCGGCCGCCAAAGCTGCCCCAGAATTCGACAAGATACGTCGCAGAGCCATGGATATACTGTCCACTCAGACCGCCGATAGAGGAGACTCAGATCCGAAGCGGTTTGGAGGGGAAGAAGCTGCGCGAAAGGCTGTTACGGCATCATAGAGTAAGACCCAGACAACGTAGCATTGATGAAATCCCGGTCTTGCCTACTCTGATTGGAACACGGTATTTGACAGGAAGATGTGGTGAAGAACACACCACTCGCGATGTCAACAGCCGACTAGGTCACTGATTGACATACATCGAGTCGTTCCGCTGGTGCCGAGAGCGACAATCCAGTATAGGTACCGGTGTCGGCTCTCGGACAGCCAATTCAGGCTCACATGAGAAGTGCAGATATGTACCGCTCACCGCCATGGCATAGATTGGTATATTGTCGTTGCAGGCCGCCTCGGAAGACCACTTTCTTGTTTTACATTTACTCCTGCAGCTCCAGCTCTCCGTCGTTCGGGGCTTGATCTTGGACCATATGTCATACTCCATGCTCTACTCTACCGCAGTGGTGCACAAAGCTATGCGTTTCATCAATCTAGTAAATGTCTGTAGTGCCGCCTATATACTGTTCAATAGCTCGGCAGATCAACCCGATCTACCGAGAGCTCATTACCGGTGTTGCACCTTTTCCTTGCTGATCTGTACTTCATGCCGAACACTGGCGACCTGGTCCATCGCCCGCACAGACTTGTATCTCGCCATGTGCCAAGGTTTGATTCCCTCTCGATACAGCTCGTCAATCTCCGTCCAAGTCTTGTTCTTGGTCTCAGGACTGTACGATGAGCAACTCTGGTCAAATGACCAAGCACAAGACTTTGCTCACATTATGAAAAAAGTCAGCACCGCAGCGACCACCATGAAGCCACCGCAGATCATGTACGCTTTTGGGCCGAGCATCCCGCTGTCTGGTCAGGCTCCAAATGCCATCTACGCGAAGACTTACGGAGCGCCAAGGAGATAAGGGAATGCTACGGTCGAGACAATGGTGGCTCCAAGGCTGCAGAACACGGTATAGGAGATCGTGTGCTCGCGAAGGGTCGCGGCGGGAATTTCCGACATGAGAGTATATATACTGTCCCGAATCAGCGTCAGGCTCGAGACGTTGAGGAAAAAGGTGACTCACCCTGAGAAAGCAACTTGGCAGGCAAATGCGATCACGATTGAGATCCCAGCTAGGGCCAGACCTTGCTGGGAGGTGACGAGGCCTGTGAAAGACACACCGCCGGCAGCAAAGTCCAAGATGGCAACCAGGATGAGACCGCCAATGGCTAGCGGTCTTCGGCCGATCTTGTCATTAAGAATACCGCCCAGTACCAGGCCAACGAGAGCCAGTACAGCAGTGAGGATCTGCCATCGAAATGGATCAGATACCCCCGCCGCAATCAAGATGACAACACCATAAGTGGTGGTGAGACTGACCATCAGCGAGCAGGGAATGATCGTGCAAATTGCTTACCCCAAACCACTAGCCGAGGTGAAAGGGGCTAGTAGCGAAGCTGCCAGAGTCCTCGCCCGATTATCTCTGTTGAAAATATCGAGGAACCGGGCATTGGCTTTCAGTGCCCGCTCTTCGTTTATGGCGGCAAGCATTGCAGCGATTTCTGCCTGTACCAAGTCCTCCCGACCCGTTCTCCTCAATTTTCGCTGGACTGCCAGTGCTTCCTCGACCTGTCCATCCTTGAGAAGCCAGGAGGTACTCTCGTTCAACGTGAACGAAAGACACAACAACAAAAAGGGGAGGCCGATTTGAACTGTATCATCAGATCCTTTCCACTCACACCTAGATCGCAAATAACTCACTCGCAAGCGGAATCTTCCACGACAAGTCACTCTGGATTTTCGCACAGAAGTACATGATCACCGTTGCGATGACTTGCGAGACGCCATTGAAAGCTCCAGAGAGCGACAACGACATGGCTCGGTATTTAGCAGGGACCATTTCGACGAGGTACGGCAGGATCATTGTTTCCGCCAAGGTTACCCCGGCAACTACGTGTGTCAGCGTCGGGGTGACGACAATTGAGCCGTAGACTCACAGTTCCAGAAACGTCCGAATGCGAGTGCCCCGATATTCGGTCTGTATTGTTCAATCTCAGCTGAATGGTAACGGTAAGAAACCTACGCAAAAAGCTGAAGGAAGCTACTTGGAAGACAGAACAGACCAAACGCGATCATGATAGTCTTCTTTCGGCCAAAGCGTTTCTGGAGGATTGGCCCAATCAGTGGTGCAATCAAGCTACCAACGATAGCAACGGTGACGGTCATGTTGACATTTCGAGCCTAGACATATTAGTTGGACATGAACTCCAGTGGGTCAATGGACTTGCGGTAAAAGCAACGATCTTGTCACCAGCCGCGGGGGGACCTTGGAATCTGATAATGAAGTACGGCAAGCCGATCCTATACATGGTTGGCTTCTGGTTCATGATGTCACTCACAATGATCCAACAATGCCAACGCTACGAATCAGTAGTCAATACCCACTGCGGTTGGGCAGACTCACTCGTAACCGTAAAGAAGCCACTGACAATGTCAGCCAGCCATGCCTATCTTGAACGGGCAAGACATACGGTCATGGAAATGATGCAGACTGGGCATTAGCGGGCGGTGATGAATCATATCAGGGAAGACTGACACTGATAAACGAAACTCCAGCTGCACCAATTTCGGGGATTGTGAATGAGGTCGTTCACCTCGGTAGCGTCTGTCCCGCTGCGAGCCAAATCCTCTTCCTCGACATGTTCCAGTCCTAGCGACTTGTCTTCGGTGTCTATATATGTGGCCATCGTGGAAGACTAGTGTGGGGTGCTTTCTGGTGAACAAGACAGTGGTGTCGATCCCGCAGGCCTGGTACTTATATGTGTGCGTTCATGCCCATGGGGACTCCTCGGACGCGTGAGTGATCGAGCCGATCAAGACCGACAATTGACCGAGACTACCGAAACGCCGAAAATTGCCGGATTGCAGGACTCCGAGGGCCGGTCGCCGACATCGGAACACATGGGCAGGTGTCACTATAGATACCTCGCTGCATCAACGCGGATGGCCCATCAACAACGACCTTCTCAGGATGTCTTCCTTCGAAGCCACTGCTGAGCCCGTTTGTCGCATGCTGTACAAGCCGTTGACCAACGCCGAGACTGCGGGCTGCTACATGGATGTTTACACGCCGGCAAAGAGAGATCCTCCGGCACCTTATCCTGTCGCAATGTAAGCCAATCTATACGGGCTCTTAATTGACATCTTAGCTTCATTCACGGAGGCGCTTTCACGCAAGGTTCCTCTCGGGACATCGCTGCCAACCAAATTGCATTTTTGACCAGCAGACATGTCCTCTGTGTCTCGTTAGAATACAGACTAGCTCCTCAGTGAGTCAACGAAAGGACATCGCTGAATCCAGTGCTATCCTGGAGGAGATTCGGGAAGACCTCTGTGATGCATACCTTTACATACAGGACAAACTGGCGTCGGATATGGAGAAAGAGGGACTGGGTTTGGCCATCAGGGGGGACCGCTGTCTCGTCACCGGTGGGAGTGCTGGAGGGACCAGCTCGATATTCATGGTATGTCGTGGATGTACGTCAAGTACTGAGCCTCCAGGCCGCCGACATTGAAAGGCTTAGACAAGACCGTCCTGGTCTGCCATCGCTGCGAGCTGTCTTGCCCGCGTTTCCCCTTGTGGACTGGGAAGCACAGGCAGGCAATTCCAAGCCACGATCAGCTCTGCAGCGGGAATGGGCGGATCGAAAAGAGTGGGACATCATCAAATCTATATTCGATCAGCCCGTTTCCTGCAGTGACCCATACCCAGCAGACGTTCTGTAAGTCATGTGCAAGTGAAATGTCTGCCTTGACCTGATTCTCAGCAATCCCGACCTATCGCAACCACGATTGATGTTCATCCGCGCCGTGAGCTGCCAGCTGAGAGATCCTTGCTAATGTGCTAGGCATTCGAGAGCAAGACTTTGAACTCGTTCGTCATCGGACACGATCAACCGTATCGACCAGAGGCCTCGATTTTGGGCGCCATTTCGCCAGGGTTTCCACCAACCCGAGTGTTCTGCGCAGTCAAGGACACACTCATCCCGGTTGAGCACTCTTATCGACTTGTACAATATCTTCAGGCAAAGGGCGTCGATGCCCAAGCAGTGGTGGTTGAGGAGGCAGAGCATGGGTTCACCGACTTGCCCGTTAAGTACTTTCCCGACCACGCCGAGAAGTGGTGGAATGAGTCGATAAGACCTACACTCGAGTGGGGCGTTGGACAGCTGCAGCAGTAGTCGCTATGTTAATCCAAAAGCCTTCATCGGAATGAGACACAATGCGAGATCTTCCCGATACGCTTCCCGAGTCTCGTTATGCATGTTCTACGAGACATCAATCGTCCTATGGACATAGAGTATTGCTCGAGAAATCGCAATGTGGAAAAGTGAGACGCTCGGTCCATACAAAGTACAGGGTGCCAGATGCGCGAATCAGAGCCTGACTACGTTCATCGATAGTACTCGACATGTCTCATTGAACCATCAATGCTGCATTCACAAGTTCCAAGGATTGGAATTGCATTGTCGTGTTCCTGAAGTCTGATTCCTTAGCAAGATTTTTATGAGTGGCAAGAGCTTACCGTCAACTCCTCCCCAGAAATACCCGCACTGCCAACCGTAGTCAAACTTTTTAACCATCCCAACTACCGATTCTTGAATCATCTCTTTGGAGGTGGGATTGGGAATGATGATGTACGATCGAGCCAGTTTTGCAAGAATTCCTTTGAAGACGGTCCTATCCAATCTTATACGGTTCGTGGCCGCGCAATTCGACGAGAATGTGCAAGAGGGCTCAATGAGGACCGAGGTATCGTTCTGGGTATAGTAGCCCATCACTCCTTGAATGAAAAGCTATGGGGAGTTGGTCTCTTTTGCTTTGTTGTATGCTAGATATACCACTTACATCATTCTCGTCCATCCAGTAAGTGCCTCCAGTAACTTTGAACATAGTTGCAGTGCCTCCAATGAGAGCAGCTGCCCAGATTTAGAAGTGAGACCACGCCAACAATCGAATCTTTCTTACCTGGCAGATACGAGAATTTTCGAGATCCATCTCGCCTTGCGTACATTGAGGGGCGGTGACTGAAGTCAGGATTCAGAAGGACTCTGCCCTCTCGCGCGTGTCCACTCACTACCGTCATAAACCTGGTAGTTCTGAGTCAGATTGCCGGTTGGTTTCAACCAAGAATAGGTATCTTTGGCCCATTCGAGATATGAGGTGTCATTTGTTCTCTCATACAGGAGGGCGCTAACAAGGAAGTATTGGCCATTGGTGATAGAGTTCAGGTAAGCCCATCCCGGATCCCCTGGCTTGAAGTGAGCAAGTGACGCTTTCAAACTAACTTACGTCTTTCTGCCACCGTAGACTGGAAATCGTCAGCTCGAGTGACAACGGCTAAATACGTAGAGATCACACGCACCCTCCTCCGCAAAGGCACTCGAGTCCTGTAGTACTGTTTGCCCAGTACTGTGATATCATATGGTGAGCATTCACCGCGTTGCCTAGCCAGTCAATGCCGGAGGCGTTCGCTCCGAAAGTATCGTATCCGGCGAGACCTGCGAGGTTAGTCAACATTACTACTCAATCGTCACGGAAGAATCAGCGGCCGCTCGACTTACTCATGATGACGAACCACGCTTCATCGTCATTTCCTTCCCCATTCTCGATCCCCGCCCATGACGGCTCGTAATCATAGTGTTGGCCTTGAGTAAGCTGCCAAATGGGCGATGTCACATTGAGTTGAATTGACCATAACAGAATCGATTACTCGATCATACTGGTGGTAGTCATTACACAAGGTGGCCTTCGAGTACGACCTCGGAATGTGATTTATGCACAGTATATCGGGTGCGTACACTCAAACGAAGTGTATGATGGGTCTGGATGGGATTACCTATGGCGACGATCGAGATGCCTTACTGTTCAGATCTTGATTATGAAATTATCACATTGAGTCGCGTTGACATGTCTTCTCGGAGTGAGCATATTTCATGCCGCGTCCCAGCAGTGTGTCACGCGAGAATCAGCAGTGTACCATGATGAACCCTTTGAGTCCTCAGCTGCCGCTGACCTTCCATATGTACCATACGTTGATCACTCTTGCGGTCAAGATCGACGCAGCAGCGTCAAATGCCCGGTCCCGCAGGCGTAACAATTGGTCGAAGCCAGTCACAAAAGACTGTCGAGAACGCTCTCGATCGTATGCCGCAAGCAATGTCGATCAAGACGAGTGCACGCTCGTGCCTGACAATGAGCGGTTCTTCATGTAGCGCTAAGAAGCGGTCCAGTATGAATGATATGACCTGGCTCCAGCAGCTGGCATTTTCGGCTCATCCGCTCTTCTCGACCCGGCTACACTTTCCTAAACACCACAAGACCTCTTGGACCACAAGCTCTGGCTCCCAAAGATAAACCAAATGTCCAGACACCGAAGTGACAATCAAGCGATGTAGGGTAGAAAGTTTGAGGACCTCGACCGCCAACTCAAGCTCGACCCCTGGTAAACGTTTGATAAATGTCTCCACCGCTTCGTGATCATCTGCCGTGCCTAATCCTGCCCTCTTGCCCGACTGGTATGATCGCTCAAAATCTCTGGCCAGATTTGCAACAATGATACTGAGCGGACGACAACCCAGGGCTTGTTTATCGAGCTGACCATGGTCTCCCAAAGCAGCCAGCGATGTGACGTAGCTCGCAGATTCCCCCTGTCGAGGCTGAACGCCTGCATGGCTTAGCGAATCCCTTTCGGCGATGACAGCTGCTTCTGCGCTTTTGATTGCCTCCCAGTCCACCTCGCTGCAGCCATGATCTTCGCTCAAACCTGAAGGGCCCGATGTGAGCCCTCCACCAGTATCCATTCGGAAAGTCGCATCCATGGGCCATTCCCTCTCCACATGGCTTCTTTCCTGATTTGCATCCACGTAGATCAATCCTGCGACGTCTGAGTCAAACTTCTCTAGGTATTCACGGCAGATGACGCCAGCGTATGAGGAGGCGACTAATAGGTAAGGGGGAGTTAGGGAGGCGGCGATCAGCGTGGCTTTGAGTTCGGCTGCAAGAACAGTTGCGGGTCGAGGGAGAGTGGTGCGGTCGCTTCTTCCTAGGCCGAGCCGGTCGTAGGCGAACGAGTGAATCTGCGGCGGTAGGAGTCGCTGGACGGCACACCAATGGGCGCCCACGGTCCCCAGCCCAGTGACCAGAACAACTAAAGGCAGGTCCCGAGGTATAGGTGGAATCGATTCAATGATGTGTATCTGAGATCCATCCACTGCGACAAACCGGCTAGTGAGCGTTGACATGAGGCCGAAATAGTGATAAGGTGATTCACCTGATGTTTTCGGCAGAAGTAGGAACGCGCGATGATTGTGCCGAAATTACCCAAAACGGCTATGAAGGCGGACATTGGCTGTCATGAATTACTACACAACGTTTTCCGTCTACGCATTCTCCTTTTACATGGATGCTCGTAATATAGGACAGGCAGCCAGAGGTCATCTCATTTGATTTTGCAGCTCTCCGTAACGCCCGAGGATAGTGACCACATTTCGCTTGATCCCGCCGCCACGGTGCATAATCAAGGTCTGATGGATCTGGCGCTTCTACGAATGGTATGAACGAAATGTAACGCATCCAGGCATCGATCCGGCCAGTGTACCAATATCAACGAGCCCATCTTCTCTCACTACGATGGGCCTCCCTCCATTCTGCGCGGAGGTCCGGTCGATACTCTTCCAATCGGCGATCAGCCGTACCTGGCCTTTCGGGTCGTTAGAATCGATATATGCGCTAACCTCGTCGCCCCGTTTCAACCAACGGACCCATTCTTTTCCGATAGCTTCATCACCGCCTTCACGACCCACTGGCTCTGCAACCGCTGGTACGACTCGCCTTGTGCCGTCAATGCTGCCGTGCTCACGTAGCCATTCGCCCATTCCTTCCAGACATCTCCTCTGAACCGGCGGGATATTGCCAGCCGCGTCGGGTCCGACGTTGAGGAGCAGGTTACCTCCGCGGGATGCAACGTGAAGGAGGAATCGGACGGCTTGACGAGGACTCATCGAATGGGAGTCGTCCTCATTCTGATTGTATCCGAAAGAGAGCCCGACTAATGTGTCAGTCGTATCAAGAGTCATGTGCATATACGGCATGACTCACTACCCCTGCAAGCTTGCCATGCTGTATCAATTTTGTCCGGATCAACGCCCATACCATACTCTTCGGTCTTGAAGTCCCAATGTGTCTTGCCGAACCGGTCTACATCATCAACACTGCTACAAGATGCGACTGACCATTGACCAGGGCCTCATGATTGGCCTCGTACAGCGAGTCCAGTAGAGTCTCAACGCTACGCGGCCCTGGAGCCACACCGCTGTTGATCAGCCTCGGACATCTGTCATCTCTTTTCGACTTACGCTTCGGGCCAGCTCACGTCTCCCCACAGAAAGTACGGTTTATGTCGATGGATCAGATCCTGACATTGTTTCCATGCGTAGTCATTGTAGTCCACAGCTTCAACGCCAGGTCTGGAACGTTGATGCGTGTCCCAAGGCTCGGACGTTGGCCAGAAGTGCCAGTCGATACCACTAATGTCTGAACTACTTTCGGAGCTAAAAACTCACGTCGAATAGTATACTCCAAATTTCACGGCCTCATCCTTGCAAGCTTCATCCCATTCCGCCATAAAGTCACGTCTGGGTCCTCGCTTGACCGTGTTACGATCTCCAGTCCCGGGTGCATTCCAGAGTGTGATACCGTCCTACGAGTCAGTGTGGGCTCGCTCCTCCCTGATCCCCCTCGCCCTTTCCCAGACGCTGCTTACGTGGTGTTTGCTGGTCGGTATGAGAAAGGACGCTCCTGCCCCTTTGAACAAGCGCACCATGTCGCGGGCATCGAAAGCCTCTGCGTTCCACGCATCGAGGAATTCATCGTAGGGGGCATTGCCATAAACCTCCTGATGATGCTGAGCAGCAGGCAGACCCGAAAACCGTATAGTGTTGTAGTACCATTCGGAATATGGGGTATGTGAGTAGCTATGTAGTGAGCCCGACGCAAGCTAGCTACAACGTTTTGCCCAATTTGACTCACTGACTGTCTGGAGGAAGGTCGCCGGACTTGCTGATTGTTTCTGCCCAGGCCGGCACCGCATATGCCCTACTCAATTAACTCGCTCAGACAGATACAGATCCTCTATACGCACCCCCAGTGTATAAAGATCCCGAGCTTTGCATCTTTGAACCATTCAGGTGTGGCTCGTTGAGCAAATCGCTCGTAATTGGGCGCTCGCGAGTATGTCAATTCGCCATGAGGATCCTCCCACACCCCTAGCGCAGCTTCTGTGCTTGATGATGACATGATATATTGTATGTCGGTCGGTGTTGCGCTGGAGGGAGTCCTCTTTGTGTTGTATGTACTCTACTGTATATCGTGCTGGTGACTTTGAGAGTGGAACCGGGACGGCGTCGGCCCCACGTATACCCTCGGACCGACGCGTTCCCATATGTACACGTTGTGCCCACTCGAAGCGGCGTGCAGTCCGGCTTACGATCAAAAGCTTTGTATGAGACGGCTCAGGAGGCTGTTTACCGTACAATCTGCCGCGCCGTCACATGGTGTATTTCTCCGCCGGCTGCAAAGGGGCCGCATGGCTCGCTCCACCGATGTGATGATTGTTCATTGGTGGATTTCACCCTTATCGCAAGCTGGTATTTGCAATGCATTGGTCCCCTTACTCGTAGTGGGTGTCCGGCGCTCACGCCGATGTGAGAGCGTGTGCACTGGTCCCCCACTCGGCCGATTACCACTAGTTGACTATACAGGTAGCCTCCCAGTCCTCGGCCGTCCCCAGTGTTGCGAACAAGATATGCCGCTTCAGGTCCTATCTGCCGCTTACATAGGCAGCGGGGGTCGGAGCCATCGATCTCCGTATTGCTTGGTACAAAATGCCGCCGACCGGCTGCTCCACCCTCTCCATCTCTTCATCAGGAAACAAAGAGCCATATATATACTAATCAGTATTTGTTGTACATCGAATCCACTCGCGATAAGCAGACACGAGTATCCTCTCGATAATTATGGTGAGTCAACATAAGGTCAAAACTTGGCCTCTGTCGCTGACAGTCCAACAGTCAGATAACCTAGACAATAAAGTAGATTTCGAGGCGACTCAGATTGCTGCAGTGCACGATCAGGAGAGACAAGCCGAAGACGATGAACGAGCCCAGAAATCGTGGCTGTATCGCGTATGGGTGAGTCTCTGGCACATCACACTCGTATAGAGTGGGACTTAAGTCACAGACCACATCATGGTTTCAGATCATACAAGTCTCGGTTGCAGCTTTCTGCATCCCAGGAATGTATAATGCAATGAGTGGCACTGGTGGGGGAGGTAACGTAGATCGTAAGTCATGAGTTCTCTTCTGGAGACGGAACAAAGCTGACAATCTCCTCAGCCTACATCGCGGCTCAATCCTCTGTCGCCATTACTGCTGTCGGTGCCGCGTCTTATCTCACCATTTGTGTGCCCGTGTTCGAAATACTTGGGGTACGGACAATGGGTATAGGAGGTAGGCTAATGTTTCGATGCTCCTTGATGTTATTGACCAGAGTGTAGGCTGGACATACGCGCTATACGCTGGCTCCCTGCTCAACTTTTCCAAACACGGTAACGGTGCATTCGTTATCGCGTCGGGTGCACTTTTGGGTCTTGGTAGTGCTTTCTTCTGGCTCGTCCAAGGCGCGGTCATGATCTCATAGTGAGTCCTCGCAGGCTCCCGTTCTGTCATGCCTGACACACTGCAGCCCTCTACCGCATCAAAAGGGTCGGGCGATCGCTCTCTTCTGGATCATCTTCAACATGGGAGGAGCCATCGGAGCGTTCATCGCTTTCGGTCAGACCTACGGGAACGAGGCCACTGGTACTCTAGCCCCCGCCACATACTGGGGTAAGCGGACCCTCTAAACTTTTCTCGGGTGTGCTGAACTTCGTAGCTTTCATTGCAATCATGATCGTCGGCGCTATCATCGCTTTGTGCCTGGCCCCGCCCTGGCTCGTGGTCCGCTCTGATGGCTCTCGAGCTGGCCACAACCCAAAGCTGGCCGAAGAGCGAAATGAAACCTTCCAGCAGAAGTTTTTGCGCATTGTGAAGCGAGAGTTTTTCTCCGTCCTGGCTATCCGACACGAGAAAAGGTAATTCCAGCTTGAGCTCGAAGCGGGGGTCAAGCTCATGACCCAGATTGTTTTTCTTGATCCCGATGTTCGCGGGCGCCAATTGGTTTTACTCGTACCAGCAAAACATCATGAACGGGCTCTCTTTCGACCTCGATGGACGGACTCTGTACGTGATCCGGCTTAGCATCAGAATTTGAGCTAAATCCGCAGAAACTCGGCCCTATACTGGTTAGCTCAGATGTTTGGCGGCTTCATCATGGGCTGGCTATGCGATGTACCCTGGCTGAGTCGACCCAAGCGAGCTCTCGTCGCTTGGTCAGTCCTCTTCGTATACAGCAACGCGATCATGGGAGGTGGTCTTGCCTTCGAGAACCTGCGAGAAAAGAATCCGCCAGCTTTCATCGCCATGCACTCCGGGCAGTATGCCGGCGGAGCCATGCTTTACTTCTTTTATGGGATGCTCGACTCGCTTTGGCAGGGCGTGAGTACATATCGATTGACGTTCCGAGCTGATCTCGATAGTACGTCTACTGGCTACTTGGCGCCATGTGCTCGACTCCGGAGTTGGCTGGGAAACTCGTCGCCGTCTTCAAAGTAGCCCAGTCCATCGGAGCTACTGTGGCCTACCAGCTGACTGCCGACAATGTCTCGGAACGAGGGCAGTTCATCAGCAATTGGGTTGTCGCAGCCGGTACACTATTGGTGGCTCGTACGTTGCACCTACCTCGGCAGATCATGAGCTAACGACTCAGTACCTGCTGTGCTTAAAATCACTGAGCCTACCGAGGAAGAAGCCCGAGGAGGAATGACTGCGGGCGAGAAGGTGGACCTTGTCCACGAGGACTTCCGGAAAGTTGGAACGGAGCTCGGCGGCAGCAAGTAGGGGGGGCGTCCATCTGACGCTAGACCCGCCGAAGGGATTCTAGCATGTACCCAGCGCGGGCTGGTCGTCCGACTGAGACCCTCAAATTATTATGGATCCCGCACGTTAGAACATGTGACCTGCGCTGTTGTACGTTAGAATATGTATGCCTCGCGACTTGCAAGGTCGGAATTATGTTGGTTCCGGTTATGGTACGCGTGTCAGAACCCTGACAAGGTACTGAATGAGTCATGACTCGTCACTCTAGGTCGGACGATTGGCACGAAAATTAGATACCTGAACCTCATGCCACGGGGCGAAGAATATCGCCTGATATGCGCAACAGACTGGGTTGTGCGACGCAAGGGAGTGCTGGTGCCCTGCGCGTCCAACTTGGCCACGGATGTGCAAGCCGTGTTTGACCGAACAGCACTATCATTATAGAACCCTAGAAAAAGGCGTGCCTTAATCAGGTAGTCGCGTGACCTTTTCTTTTCCGCGTTCTACTGTCATTGCCTATTCATTACCGTATACGTACCTCTATTCCTCCAGCTCGCGGCCACCTTGGACTATCATGCCTATCATCGATACTACAAGAGATTTGGTAGCCTTATTCGTTACGCAAGCCCAGGCGACGCCCGATGCCGTCGCTCTCGAAGACGAAACGCGGTCCCTGACCTACGCTGAGCTCGACCACGAGACGAGAGTGATGGCAGACTACATTCGACATCACTACAATGTTAGGCGCGATAGTCTGGTCGGTATCCTTATGAATCGTAGTGCGGATTATGTCATTGCCGCCCTTGCGGCACTACGCGCCGGCGGTGCTTTTCTCGTCCTCGAGCTCGCCTATCCTTCCGGCCTGTTACGAGATGTTATTGACGACGCGAAGCCGGCTGTCGTCCTCACTCAACGGGCGCATGTCGAGCATATCAAATCTGATGTCGCTATCGTAGCCATCGACATCCCAGGAGGATACCACACGGCCAATGGATCTGCGAACGGCATCGAACTTCCCCCACTTCCCTCCGACGATGATCTTGATAGACTCGCTTTTGTCTCGTACTCTTCCGGTACCACCGGCCAGCCGAAAGGCATCGCAAATCCTCACCGAGCAGCAGTGCTCTCTTACGAGCTACGCTTCCGATTATCCGACCTTTCGCCGGAGGACCGGGTGGCTTGCAACGTGTTCTTCGTTTGGGAGATGTTGAGACCGCTATTGAGGGGAGCGACGGTGATTGCCATTCCGGATAGTGCGAGCTACGATCCTACTGCTCTCGTGAGTATTCTGGCCTCGAAGCGAATAACCGATACACTCATGACCCCCACTCTTCTCTCCACCGTCCTGTCCCGATATCCAGACCTACACCAAAAACTACCCAATCTCAAATCGCTCTGGCTCAACGGTGAGGTCGTCACTACGGATCTTTGTCGTCGCGCCATGACAGCACTACCCGACACTCGTTTGCTGAATGTATATAGCGCTAGCGAGACGCACGAAGTGGCTGCTGGCGATATTCGCCAATTTCTCGATCTCGGCACTCGCGTCTGTCCGGTCGGCCCCCCCATGGACCCTGATCACATCTATATTCTAGACGAATCCGGGAACAGGGTCGGCAACAACGTTAGCGGCGAATTGTATGTTGGTGGAGATCTGCTTGCTCGTGGCTACATCAATCTTCCAGAAACTACTGCCAAGGTGTTTACGCCGGATCCTTTCGCCCATCAGGAAGGGGGGAGGATGTACAAGACGGGTGACTTGGCTAGGTTGTTACCCTCGGGCCTTTTGGAGATCACTGGTCGAGCTGGCGGGATGATTAAAACCCGAGGATATACTGTGCAGCCTGGAGCTGTCGAGACGGCCATCGTCAAGTACCTCGCTGTTCGCGACTGTGCCGTCACTGCTCATGGTGACGGACTGGAACGTCAGCTAGTCGCCTATGTGGTACGAGACGAGAATGACAGGCGGGAACGTGAGGCATTCGACGTTGATGAGTCGGGATATAGTCCGGCAGCCAGGCGAGCTCTCTCCTCCCATCTCGCTCTCTACATGCTGCCCGCCCTTTGGGTGGAAATGGACGTTCTCCCCACCCACGGCGTCTCCGGGAAGATCGATCTCAAAGCCCTTCCCGCACCGCCTTCGCCCAAATCGCGATCGAGTGGGGTCGAAAAAGCATCCGATATCGAGATCAAGATTGAAACTATCAAAACGCAGTGAGTCGGTGTTTTGGCGCTTCCCCCAACCCGTACATCATATTTTACCTTCTAGCAGTCGCTGATCTGACAGCTGGGCCAACGTTCTCAATATGCCAGTCAGCGCAATCAAAGATGACCACGGGTTCTTCGACGTTGGCGGTCACTCTCTTGTTCTCGCTGTTTTGGCCAATCGGCTCTCGAAGGAATTCGGATTCATCGTACCACTCGCCCCGCTAGCCGGAAACCCGACATTACAGGGTCACTTGGAAGTGATCCGAGACGCACGAGATGGTCATACGGCTGCGGTTCAGGCTGATCTGCCCGCTATCTTACGCGCCGATATCGAACTTGATGAGGATATCACATCGAATGGGACTGCTATGCGTCAGCTAAGCGAGGCTCGAACCGTGCTCTTGACCGGTGCTACCGGTTATCTGGGCGCGTTCCTGCTCAAGTCGCTCATCGAAAATACTACCGCGACTGTCGTATGCTTGGTGCGATTTACGGACCCCAATGATGAGTGTCGGCCAGCTGGATTCGCTCGTATAAGAAAGAATCTAGTCGACCTAGGATTATGGCAAGACAGCATGCTCGAGCGGATGGAGGTGCTTCCCGGGAACCTGTCGGGCAAGCGACTCGGCCTCTCTGCTGAAGCCTTCGACCAGACCGCACAACGAATTGAAGTAATCATTCACGCTGCGGCCACGGTCAACCTTGTCTACCCTTATGCTGCTCTGCGGAACGCAAATGTCGGTGGTACGAGGGAGATACTACGACTCGCATCGCTCAGCGGAGCTACCCTTCATCATATCTCGACTAACGGTGTTCTGGTGCCCTCGGTGGAAGGATGGTCAGAAGAGGCAATGGTTGACTTGGAGGACGTTCCAGAGAAGCTATTGGATGGATACGGCCAAACGAAATGGGTCGCCGAGATGCTTGTTTGTGAGGCCTCACGCCGAGGTATGCCTGTCAAGATCTATCGGCCCGGTACCATCAGTGGACACAGTACAACTGGATCAACTAATACCTACGACTTGCTCAACGCTCTAATCGTCGAATCGCTCCAGCTTGGTTGTGCGCCTTCGATTGAGCAATGGTTCACCGAGATGACCCCAGCCGATTTCGTCACCGATGCCATCGTCACCTTGGCCGATCACACCGACACCGATCAGCTCGTATACCATCTGGGAGATTCGAACCCGGTTTCGGCGCGAAGCCTGTTTGACTCACTCAACGAGCTGGGATATGAGACGACACGTGTACCGTGGGACGATTGGGTCAGTCTATGGAACGAGAAACGTGGCAATGGAAAGATTCGAGATGAACCTTTCACCATTGATATCCTACGTGGCGGTATGCCTACGGTCGAGGGTCTTCAATCCGTGACCGTGCTCAAGGACGACGCGACTCGTGCTGCTCTCGCATTGTACGGCCTGTGCCGTCCGCAGATCGACAGCGCCCTCCTCGAAACGTATACCCGCCACTTTTATGCTCGAGGCTGGCTAAGCCGCCCACCTCGTTGCTCTGAATCCAAGGGTACCGCCATCTACGCTGGAACCAAACGCGGCCGTCTTTCCGGCAAGGTAGCTGTAGTAACGGGTGCTTCTTCCGGTATCGGAGCTGCTGTGGCTGCTGGCCTAGCTAAAGAAGGCGCCAGTGTGGTACTCGCCGCAAGACGTCTGGAGGCTCTCGAGGCTGTGAAACGCAAGATATCCAGCCATGGAGGCAGAGTTCTGACGGTCCAGTCAGTGTCTTTGGTCCAATCATGAGTAGCGTTGCTGATATCAGAACGGATATCGCCAGAAAGGACCAGGTAGAAGCTCTCTTCTCGGTAGCTTCGGCCGAAGTCGGACCCGTCGACATTCTGGTTAGCTGTGCTGGCGTCATGTACTTTACCATGATGGCCAACATACAGACTGAGGAGTGGGATCGAACTGTCGACGTCAACTGCAAAGGCCTGTTGAACTGCCTATCTTCTACCGTTCCTGGAATGCTTGCAAGAGGTTCAGGTCACGTTGTTGCTATCTCTTCCGATGCCGGCCGAAAAGTGTTCCCTGGACTAGGCGTCTACTCTGCGAGCAAATTCTTCGTCGAAGCCACACTTCAAGCCTTACGAGTCGAAACTGCTGGGACGGGCTTGCGAGTCACGTCGATTCAACCCGGCAATACGGCAACCGAGCTTCTTGGGATGTCGACCGATGCCGAGGCGATCAAAAAGTACGGCGAACCCACCGGAGCCAGGGTGCTGGACGCGGAAGATGTCGCCTCGTCGATTTTGTATGCTGTCTGTCAGCCGGAGCATGTCGCAGTGAACGAGGTTTTGATCGAGCCGAGGGATGAACCTATTTAAACGTATATGCATACACATATAATGCTCATTGAGGGTCACTCTAATTTACATTCGCGAAAACACATGGTCAGCATGACGTCGCGAGCCTGGAAGACCATTCGTCATTCATGAGAACCCATATCGCTTGCGCGACGGGTTCCCTTCATCTCCTTGACTTGACACTGATTCATCGACGGGCAACGCTGTGTCTTACATGGTCTAACAACTGACGGATGAACGACAACTACTGACGGATGAGCGTCAACTTGACAACTTTCGTTCATCCGTCAGTTGTTCTCGTAAGTTGCTCTGCTCGCAACACCCAATTGATCAGTATCGATGAATAAGAGTAAAGGGACAGTTCTGAGTTATGCCAGCCTGCACGATCGCTATGCATAAGTGATGAGTCGACCTCAGTGGATCCTGACAGTCAATCGACTCCAGAAAGTTGTACGCACGCTAGAGTCACCTTCCAAGTCTCCATTTTCTCCGCTCAATCTGTCCGGCTCTGAAAGAAGCTTGTCTATTCATCCTTTCCTACATGTTCGAAGATCCTACGTCGGGCTGCATGGTGACTAGTCCCTGTTTCTCGTCCGAAAAGGTCCACGGAGCTAATGGTTGCTGCACAATTTTATGCGTCGGACCGACCATGGATAAACAAATCAATCGCGATCGATTCAATCACACTTGCAAGGCCAGTGAGCTTATAGAAGAGACAAAACAGCTTCGACACTAGCTAATGGCGCTAGCTGCCAGACTCTGACCGACCGCCATCGGGATCGATGGAAGGATCATGAAATGGGCAGACGACCTAGACGTCACCGAAGCCGAGCCGCACCGATGGCACACCTCTCATCTTTATGGCTTGTATCCTTGGAGTAAAATCAAGCCAGACTCTTCACCACGTCTCGCCAAAGCAGTACCGAGCACTTTGGAGGCACGCGGCAGGAGATGGATGGGCAGTAGCATGGCGACTCAATCCTCACGCACATCTGCAGAATAGGACGAAATCTGGCGAAATGTGATGGGTCCTGCTTGGCGACTTGACATATCACAATCGAGTTGATATCCACTCACCTCAGACCAAAGGGTAGTCTCAGGGTAAATTCCAGATCGACGATAACCTCGGAGGGGCAGCCGGCATTCTGAAAACGCTGGTCCGAAGTCTGGAAGGCACCGACGAGTCATAAATTCTATCTGCGTTGCCCCCACAGCTGCCACCGGGCACGCTCTCTGGAGGCCGTATGCGAGGTCGTTGGACTGCAGGTATCGAGTGGAGAGATTTCCTCCTCCCCTTGGGGAGCTTAGCGGCCGGTAATCTGGAATCCGTAGAATACGTTGTTACGCGGTCTGCCGAACAGTCATCTGGAGGCTGGTGACAGTACCAGGCTACCTGATTCCGTCTTTGAAGTATTAGTAAGCCTGCGAATGGATGCATAACAACTGATCTTGGTATGGGTGAGCATCTTCTGAATCGAAACAGGGTCGGGACATAATGTGCTGCAGCCCCACACATGTGCATTGTGATCAAACTCCGCAAATTGCCTACCAAGATCTCGCTCAACGGCCCGCGACATGGCTTGGTGGATATTCCGGCGGGCATCTTCGGCAACGATCCGCCTTCTGGTCGCCTGTCGACGCGCCAAAGCTGGTACGTGCTGGACAAGTCATCAGGATGCCATGGGGGACCGGAGAAAGGAATCGGCATCCCGCTTTACCGAATGTCGTGCGGCAGAATTCGCATGCGGTCGAGCCCAAAAAATCGACCCTGTTCTCTGTCCCAATATAACATTCCTACCTTTCTATCTCTCTTGCAGAAACGCAGTAACCCTCAGAAAGTCTCGTATTCTTGTCAACATGATGAAAGTCACTTTTGAAGACGTATCGAGACGAGCGTTTAGAGTTCGTTGCAGTCTGTGATTTGCAATCATGTGGTGTCTCATGCAGATTCGGTGTCTCCCGCACCTGAGCATACCAAAAGTTCACCTACAGTTGTGCAAACGTTCACGTATCCTAAGTATTCCCTCTACGATGAACCTAATGGTCTCTAGCTGTGATGGACCTGGACCTGCCGGCTGTTGGCAACGGCTTGCTCGAGATATTCCTCCCTTTTTTTCTCATTGTCGAAACGTTCGACTCGATCACCGACCACTCCATCGGCCCTCTTCTCCCTTCGCCGATCATCAGCAAGGGACACCACCGACAGAATGTTGGGCGCATCGATGAAGACTTTATCGATTTCTTCGACACTGAGGCCCGTGGTCTCAGGGTAAAAGAAGTAAACCGCGGGAACGATACTTCCAGCAACCACTGCCCAGACAAGATAAAACTTCCATCCCAGGGATGTGAAGCCAATGGGAGTAGTTACTAATTCTTAGCCAGATACTCTTGAACCTGATATGTTGATTTACAAACAATCGCGAACGCTGATATCCAATGCGTGGCGGTGGAGATACCAGAAGCGGGAGCTCGGTATCGAGTGGTGATGACTTCCTGAGAATAGAGGAAATTGACTCCAAGGAACCCCATCGGGAAGAAAGCGACGAAGATGAATGCGAATACAATGGCTAAATATGCGGGCACTAGATTATCGTTGCTGACCTGTGACCCGCAGATTGCTAGACAAAACTAGTGGTCAGCATAGCGCGGCGGCGAGGCGGTGGCTGTATCTTTGGTCAAACGAAAGACTGAGGATAGAATGGAATGCAACAATGAATAGAGGAGAAAGGCGGACCAGAGATGCAATTGAGATTGTTGACTCACCATACAAATACTCATACCCGCACCCGAGATCATCAACAATCTCCTCCTTCCGGCCCGCTCGATCAAGAAGAAGGGAATGGCACAGCAGAGCAGCTTGAATGTCAGGTCGCTAGCCCCCAAGATCTTGGACATGTTATGCGATAACCCGACAGTGGTGAACAGCGTCTCGGCATAATAGGTGATCAACGCCGAACCAGACATGGTTGAGTAAAGCTGGGTCGCTGAAGCGATTAGAAGTCTGTAGACCATCTTCTCTCGGCCATATTTGAAGAGACTGGAAAATGATGCCTTTTCAGCGTAGACCTCGTTCATCGAAGTAATAGAAGTCAGGATGAAATCCACATGCTCGGAGTCGACCTCGACGTCATCAATAATTGCAATGACCTGTCGAGCTTCGTCGTATCGGCCCTTCAAAGCGAGCCATCGGGGAGACTCCGGAAATGCGAATGTGAATGCGACTACGATTAGAGACAGAATACCGGTGGTCATGCTATGTGTGAGCTCAATCCTATCGCTCTAGGCCATCAACATACCATGGTAGACGCCAGTTCCATGAAGATTGGGTGTTTACCAAGGAGAACCCAAAAGTGAGCCATGAAGACATGGCAGCTCCCGCCGCAATACACACTCCGTCGACGATAACATGATGGCCGCGTTTTTGAACTTTACTAGTCTCCGATTGCCAGACGGGTACAGTCGAGGTCATCATACCAAGACCAGCTCCGAGAACGACTACTGATAAGCCAACGACGCGATTACAACCTACTCCGCGAGGCGATCAACTGCGCAAGACTGAACGCAGCGCATTGCAAGATTGTACCGGCAACACCCACAAGAGCCCCAATGAAGATCGTGTATCTTCGCCCGAACTTGTTTCCCAAGTACATTGTGCTGAGACATCCAAGAGTAGCACCTAAATTGAGAGAAGCGACCGTTGTCCCCTTGATCAGAGAATTGTGCGTCTTGACTGGCCCGGAAGTAGTCGAAGTGTTGATTTGGTGAAATTGAGTGTATACTGAGTGATAGCCAGTGATGCCACCGAAAAAGGAGAGGGAGAACCCCATGGCGAGGAAAACGGGGACGACAACGCAGAAGTTCATGAAGCGCTGGAGAGCCTCGCCCCGTTTGCCGAATATAGTATACATTATCTAGTTGGTCGGCCAAGGCGCAAACGCGAAGTCTGAATACGGTTGCAGTCGAAGACCGGATGAGTCGCTGTATTGGTCGGAGCGAGTGAGGTGGATTGATTTTGATAATTGACGACCTTGGTCTTACTTTAGGCTATTGAGAAGTGCGATTGGAAGAGAGATGGGACCGAGTGGGTTGTGAGCTATATCAGCTTCGCTGGCAATTCGTATCCCCTCGGACCCCAGACGTGATGATTACAGGGTGCCCGCTGGGAGGTCAGTCCGCGGTGCTGGGGTGACGCGGGGGAGATGGTGTGCGTTTCACGTTCGACCCAACCCGTAATGTGGAGACGCTCCGAGTTCGGATTCTGATATTCCGTTCGGACAAGTAAGACCGCTTTAGCTACAGTACCGTTGCTATATACCGTCGCTCCAAGTCGGTGAACCTATTTTGATACCGCTCATGGTAAAGAAACACGCTATAAATAGCCTCAGTTGCGAATGCTTCCCTAAACTATTCCATAAAAGAGGACTTTCTTCGGGCTGTGGATTCCGGGCGTCCAGTGGGTTCCGTCGATGCGGACTCCATCTCATCTGCAGGGGTCGTAGAGGGCCATACGTTTCTCAACTCGTCAACACTAAAGTTGCGAACAACACTATCATGCAGGTACCGTCTGTGAAAATATGAATGGCGATCGTTGATAGTCAGTTCCTCTGCAGTCAGCGATGCTAGATAGCGTGTGCACTCGTCATCATGCATGGACTACATCGATCAAAATGCATGGCTTGTTGTGCAGGATGTCACTTTTCTTGGAGTTACGTAATACGCCCAGACATCTGCGTACCCTGTTAGATTAGCTAGCCCGCCTGTCGACTGCTTATCACTCTTAAGCCAGTGCAAAGCAGTCAACAGGTTGCCGTATTCTCAAAGCAGTGAATTCCGTCGATCTCCCCATCGAACGGGCGCACTGTAGTTTCGCTCGTCCAAGGCGGTTGTATGCCATCCTCGACTCGACTCGACTGTACGTATCGGGTCATGAGATTCAGGCAGAGCAAGGGTCTGTGAACCGTCAGGTTACACGACGGTAGTCGTCGGATTGCTACAAAAATGCATTGACCGGAACGAATTGCTGAGGAATTTCACCTAAATGTCTATGCTAATGTACCCAATGTATGAGCGGGTTCGCCGGAAACGGCTTACTCCCCGTCCACTCGTATATTTCCGCGACTCTCGTCGATACTTTCTTCGCTTCTACATAACACGACTCCCGTGGGTTATTCCGACCTAAACGGTTGGAGCGACAGTCGGCTCCATTCGGAGTGTCTTGTCGGTAGGGTGAGAGTGTCCGGGCTGCTTGGCGGCCCTTCTTCGGAAGAAGACTCGTTTACCCAATTTCCATAATTCGGTGGAGACGAGGTAGACCAAGATCATCCCAAACACAATTCCCCACTCCCATCCGAGACCCTTGACTAGGAAGACCTTGTCGTTGATGACGGGAATGTGTACGACAGGGAACTAGGCGTCAGCAGCGATCAGAGGATGTACACGACGAAATGAGTTGAACATACAGTAGAAAGGAGCAAGAGACCAGAACACCAAAGCAGAACCTTGTTGTCGAAAAGATTGATCTGGAAGATGCTTCTGGTAAAATGTTTGCACTCGAGTGCGTGGATCATACTGTCTTCATCAGCTTGTGTGCCCCACATACACGATAAGGTGACTTACAGGATAATTGTCAAGGTAGCGAAACAAGTTCCCCGAGCAAGGAATACAGGATCACATCGAGCACTGTCGGTCTCGTTACATTGCGATCCGAGATCTCCTGGGAAGTATCCCCAAAGAACGATGACAAAGTTGACCAGCGAAAGAGCACCGATGAGGATACCATAGAACGCCAAGTCTAAGTAGAATTCCAGAGTGAAAATCTGGTGGAAGGCCTCTGGCGGCTGGTCCATGGCGTCTGAGGCGGTGGGCTCAAGACCGAGGGCGAGGGCAGGGGGCCCAGCAGCGAGGGTGTTGATCCACAGTGCAGCGACTGGTGAGAGAGGGAATACCGAGTTTCCATTCTCATCCTTGAATGCCAGTCCGATCATCAAGACGATGATTTCAGCAACATTACCTGAAAGTAGGTAGAGCAAGAATTTGGCCAAGTTTCGGAATACTGATCGGCCTTTTCGGATAGCTCGACAGATGGTAGCGAAGTTATCATCGGCGAGAACCAAGTTGGAAGATTGCTTGGCGACGTCCGATCCCGTACCCATGCCCACACCGACGTCGGCACGTTTCAATGCTGGAGAGTCGTTGACACCATCACCAGTCATGACCGTATGCTGGCCTCTTCGGTGAATAGCGTCGACCATTCGGACCTTGGTCTCGGGAGCACATCGGGCAACAACCAGAGGCAGGTGAGGGAGAGCGTCGACCTCGGCGTTGGAAAGGGCATCGAATTGCTGCCCAGTCATGACAGACGCCTTGTCATATGCCTTGTCGATAATGCCGATAGAGAGAGCGATAGCAGTGGCAGTAGCAGGATGATCACCAGTCAACATTCGAGGAGTAATACCAGCACGCCAACAATCGGCGACAGCACCAGCAGATTCCTTTCGTGGCGGGTCAAAGATACCAGCGAGACCGAGGAAAGAGAATCCCTTTTCAAAGTCGTCCCGGCTCATTGTCTTGAGCTTGTCGGCTTCTTCAATTGGCAAAAACTTTCCAGTGAGACCAAGAACTCGAAGACCTTGTTCGGCAAGAGCATCCATCTTTCTAGTGATATCGTCCTGTCGAGTCTGGTCCAAATCGCTGCCGACGACAGAGACACATCGGTCCATGACACGCTCGACGGCACCCTTGAGGAAGCAGACGACATGTGGCTTCTCGTCCGATCCCCGATCAGGGTTGAATTTGTAGGCAATAGACATTCGCTTGACGGACGAGTCGAACGGGTGTTCGACGATCATTTCGTAATGGCCCGACACACCAGCGACGGGAGGTCGGTGGGATGCACGAGATGGTTGTCGCTGAAGATGTTTGTCGTCCTTTTTGTGGGTCAGGAAAGGCTTTCCTCGACCGAGTTTGTGAGCGGCGACCTGGAGAGCAACTTCTGTGGGATCACCGTTGGCGTCCCAGCCTTCCTCCGATCGGTGTAAAGTAGCTTGATTGCAAAGCGAAGCACATAGGGCCATGTTGCGGAGATTTTCCTCCAGGTTCTCGTGATGAATGCCATTGTCGTCATCGGCGATATCGTCAGAGCTTTCCTCGCCCTTCTTGTTATTCTTGAGATCGATCGTATCACCTCCAGATGGGACAAGCTCCTTGTGATCGGCAGTGACGACACCTCGTGGATAGAATGGGTCGGATCCGGTCTCAAACGAGTAGGCCTGTCCTTTGGCGGTATTGAGAGGAGCGGACTCGCACTCTCTCGCATCGGCAGCTGGGATCCAGAATTTTCGGACAACCATTCGACCGACAGTCAAAGTACCAGTCTTGTCCGAGCAGACGTTCTCGACACCAGCCAAAGCTTCGATAGCATCCATTCGTCGAACCAAGGCATTTCGATTGGCGAGATCTTGGGAAGCTCGAGCGAGCGTCAAAGAGACGACAGCGATGAGGGACGCGGGAAGGATAGAAACGGCGGCAGCGACGGCGTATGTAGCAACGGTGAGAGGGATGTCATCGGGGAAACCAGTCGAGGCGACGACAATGACGGCGATAACAATAGCACAACCGAGCAGGAAGTAGGCGAGCTTGTTAAGTCTGCAAGTCAGCTAAGGATATCGATAGGTGACAGAGATCGCTCACTTCATCTGGAGAGGGGTAGTGTCGGCGACACCAAGAAGGACTTTACACTTGTGCCAGAACTTGGCGAAACCAGTCTCGGTCCGCTCAGCCTTGGAGTCGAGCGCCTTGGCGATACTACCAATCTCCGTTTGCATACCAGTGTTGACGATGACGACTCGAGCTCGACCTTTGGTGACTTGAGATCCTGAAAAGACCAGACAGATTCGGTCACTTGATGTCAGCAAGATGATGCTGTATTGCATTGCCTTGCAAGGCTACTCACCCAACAGGGCAATCCTCCTCATCAATGGGCTCCTCTTGTTTGGCAACAGGTAGCGATTCACCAGTAAGGAAAGCTTCGTCACACTCGAGGTTACTACAGTGTCCTTCGATTATTCGACCATCGGCAGGAACGATATCGCCATTCTTGAGAAGAACGATATCTCCAGGAACAACTTCATCAACAGGGATTGTCGAAGTAGTGGGAGATTGTCCTTCGCCAGATCGTCGCACAACGGTAGCTTGAGGTGCTCCAACAGACTCCAGAGAAGCAACAGTCTAGATAGGTAAGCATATTTTTCGGGGAACGGATAAACCCTTGTATGCCAAGACAATGACTGACCTTCTCGGCTTGCCATTCAGTATATCCACCGACGGAAACATTGAGGATGACGAGGGCAGCGATGACTCCACCGGAGATCCAATCCATGGTTCCAAAAGAGACAGCCATAGCGGCAACTGTATGTGTCAGCGCTGTTCGCTACATTCCGCTTAGGAGGGTGACTCACTCAAGACCAAAGTCATGGCGTTTCCGATCTGTCGGAGAAAGATAGAAAAAGGGGATGGACGTCTGGGCGGCTTCAGTCGATTCGGACCGTACTCTTCTACCCGCTTCTTGGCGTCAGAGTCGGTCAGACCTCCATCGGCGTCAACGTGTAGAGCCTCTAGAACCTTCCTAGAGGTAGCGGTGTGAGAATTGAAATCGAGAGCACGGTTTGCCTGGGCTCCCTCGGGGGTAGGTCCGCCCTTTTCGGCTTTCCCACTTCCTTTCGAGGGTTTCTCGGTGACGGTTGTGTCAGACATGACTGGATGGCCGCTGCCGTGCTATTGATATGTGTGTTGTCGTGCTCGTTTTGGCGGATGTGCCCTACTCAATCGTTGTCGAGCAGTTCAGTGGTGTGTGTGACTTGTTATGTGGCCCGGTAAGCCAAGTGGTATAAAAAGTCAAGAAATGGGACGAGTGGGCTGATGTGCTGTTGCACGGCTGACCTATAAAGACTTTGGTGTATGCATTGCGATGCCAAGCCCGTTCTTGGACCAGTCTTGGCAGTGATTCTATCCAAGTTTGACCCCATGATTATATGGGGGCAGAAGCAGAGACCTTGTGAATCCGGACCGAGACCGCTGACGTCAGGGTGATCTCAGGGGTACTACCGCTTGTGGGTTCATCAGCTTCCATCAGCGCGAAACTTCGCTCGGGCATGACTCCTGTTGACATCAGGGCAACGCCAAGCAATGCCATGCTGGGCAGGACGGATAAGACCACAAGTCGTTTAGAGCCGGACAGATGCGGAGCAACCCGGTGATGACGGTTTGCACGAACTGTGCTTATCCCCCTCGAGGATTTTCCCCGACGATGAGCAGCTTTACAAGCTTACTCGAGTATATGAACCATACCATGCTTAAACAAGTGTCTTAAGCCCCTCGCTAAAAGCGGTATTCATTTGGCATTATCAGCACTGTCTATCGCAGCGCTTCTAATTCGTCTACCGGTGCTGATGCCAAGCCTTGGTATTCTTTCTTAAATAGCAAGCACATCATTCCCGACTTCCTCACCGTGCACGTGGACCTCAGAGTGGCACAGCTCCACAGAGCGATACTATTTCCGTGCACTTGGCTTGACCTGTACATGCGGTGACGCACGCACATTGGGGTTTAGATATTGATGGCTGATCGGCGACTCAGAAATCGGTGATGCGCCAGGTCCCCACGGGTAGTCCCATATTCCGCCAAAGGACAGATCTGAGGCGGTCAAGAGCGAATGCACTTTGCAACATTGCTGCCGCCGGTGATTCAGCCTCTGACGAACCGTACCTTCGACTCTGCCTTCGGGCATGGAATCACGATTATACATCCAGGAATAACTACAACACAATATCACGGAGTCGCTACAACTCAGGCGGTCTCTGCTAACTCTGCCTTGGTCTTCTCAATCCAATCCTCCAAGTTCCTCATACCACCCTTGCCCAGGCCTTTCCATTCGTGCTTGGCCAGCGTGCCTCCTCGTCTATAACCCCCACTCATCTCCCAGCAGGTCGACATCAGTGTAGGCTCATAGCCATGCCACGAGACGTCTCGAACGCAGTGTGACGAGCCGCCTCCATAAAGGTCGTATTGATGTCGGCGACTTGGTTGAGGCTGAGGTCGGTAGACAGGATCAGCATCCGTGGGGTCGTTGAAGTCGCCGGACGTATCACGTAGATCGGTTGACTGGGCCCTATTCAATACTGAACATCAGTATCCTGCCCGGTGAGTCTCGGAGACCCACCTTGAACGACCCTGCCGTCAAGAGACCAGATGTGGATCATGCCATCGGCACTATTTCTTCAGCAGCTATGACATGGATTAGCGGACGACAACGTACCTGCCAGAGTAAATGTAACTTTGACCAGTCGATTCTCGAGGACTGAAATGACATCGTATCAGTGTCTTGAGAACCTGATGACCTCTGTAAGTCATGACTGAGCAATCTTTGGGGTGAGCGAGGCGCTGGCCTCGAGGAGGAGGGTATCGCATGCTTCGATCTGGCATCAGCTTGATCGACATGGCGGCAACTCACAATCATATTGAGGCTGTCCGTAGCGAGCCACCGCATCGGGTTCCCGTTCGAATTCAGAATGGCTCCTCATTTTGCGGAGATCGTACAACCGAGCGGCTTGATCCTTAGAGTTGGCAACGATGTATCTCCCATCCCCCTTCGGCGCGGTATACGTAATACCCTCGGTCGCACCTACCAATACTCCTGAGGGGGTAGAAGATGAGAGCGAACGCCTGTCCCAAACCTTCACATATCCGTCGTCCGCACCCGAGACGAGGATATTGGTTGATGACTCGTCAGCAAAGCACACCGCATTGACTGTTAGTCAGCACGAGGCAAGATTATTGCTGCTCACCATCATCCTCATGTCCTGACACAGCCAGAGACCTTCTCTCGGCTTCGATGTCGTACACCATGATTTGACCATTTCCTGCTCCAGCTACGACCTCCTTTCCGTCCGACGAGAACCGGATACTCCAGATCTAGTGAATCAGCAGTACTTCTATATGAGATAATTGACCTACACCGAAACTGTCGTAGCCGTACGCCGCTCCTCGACGAGGGTTGGGATCACTGAAATCCAAACAGACGTGCTCCTCGTCATCTTCGGCAGTTCGTAACATATGCACATAAGGCGTGATGGAAGAGTAGATCATTCTGAGAGAGTCAGTGACTCCACGCCGGAGTTTGGATGCAAAAGCGAGACTACTCACTTCTCCGCCTTCTTGTCAGCATCGCAATCCGTAACGGTCCAACGCCCTTCCTCTCCCTGCACAGTCTTGATCTTTTTCATGCTCGAATCTTCACGGGGGGCAGCATTTCGACCTCGGTTTCCGAATCCACCACCCCAAGGTATATCGTCCTCATCTTCGTAATCGTCATCGTCATCGTCCTCAGTTGTTGGCATTGTCGCACGTTGCACTTGCCCAGCAATGGGACGGGCAGTCCTTGGCTTTCGTTGAACCGATTTCTTGACGTGACCGATTTCTTTGGTCGAATAAAGGTGAAGTGTAAAGTACTGAGTAGCGGCGTCTAGTGGGAGATCGCGATTTCGGCGATGTACAGAATCAAGAAAGCATGAGGTTAGACTGGACACATGGCTCGAGAAAACAGCTTACAGAATAGGCCATAATCTTCTCCCGCGTACTGACCGACATATGGTATACTTGGATAAGACGCCACGACTGTCCCATGCGTATTCGGTATGGTCGCCTAAATCATCAGCTAGGATACTGGTTTATACGGTAGGCTTGACTGACCTGGGATATTGTAGGTGTCCAATCATAGAGTCTATTGCGCGTTAAGCATCTTCTAGGCGCTCGTCTCCCCTTTCCAACACCCGGCCAGTCCCGCACGCCCCCAAATTCCCCAGTAGCCATCAGTTCCGCACCGGCAGGATGGGGTTCCAATTGGGGCTGCCACCACCTTTCTCTCTTTCGTCTCTCTGCTGCTGCTCTCGCTCGCTCCTCTGGTGTCACTGTTCGTCCGCCGTTTAGTCGTCGAAGAAACGCGCCAGGTCGCATGTCATCGCTACCAACATCGTCTGGCGGTCCAGCGAGTAATTGAGCGAGTAACGAGCTACGTGCTTCAGCACTATGAGCATTGTTGAGTAGCGCTGTAATTTGGCGGAGCGCGACTCCATCATCGCCCTCTTCTTCGACATCTTCATAATCTTCTTCGTTCTCTTCGTCTTCATCCATATCATCATCATCATCCAGATAGACATCGCCGGTAGTCGGATCCGTAAAGAATGCTTGCGGTGCTTCTTCGTCATCCTCGTCGAAGTCATCGTCGTCCTCATAGTCATCATCATCCATCTGCTCTTGTATGTCCTGCGCCTCGACAAAATAGTCAAAATCGGGATCGTCCGTCCCGTCGCTGTCGTCGTCATCGGCATAAGCTCTGTCGATGATCATTCCGTCTGTGTCGACTGGCTGGCCGAGTGATGGCAGGTCGTCGCTGCCGGTACTCGACATCGTGTCGAGTGCAATCGTCTGCTATGCACTGACAAGAGAGCTCCCAGGGTGGACTACGAATGAGAGATATAACAAAGATGATGAATGATGGGATCGGGAAGGAGGGTGTACGGGTAAGCACAAAGTACAAAGTGGAGGGAACCGGCTGTATCCGGTGGAGGTAAATCTCACGCGCCTATCACGACATGTTACGGGACAATTCACGAGAGCTGGAATGTATACATAGCCAGAGCATTTATGCATGTGTCATGGTTCGTGAGAGATCCGATGGGGTGATAGTTACAAATGGACCCCAGTGAGTGACTATGACAGGAAAAACCGATATCGTGAATGCGGGTGTTATTATTATAAGGCGGATAAAATAATTGAAAGGTTTACATGGCGGTGAAACCGCGTAGCCGAGTTAGTAGCAGGCTCTTCTTTCGCTTTGGCGTGTTAGAAGCGCTGCCGCTTTCACCGGCTGCCAAGGTTACATCGTCGGACGACTTCGCGGCGGGTGACTTGAAGCCAAATTGAGATAACGACGTGGACGGAGAAGATTGGAGTCCAGAGATGGAGGATGACGATGCGTAACTGGCCGGACGCTGCGATGTGCCGATCGTCGAGAGGTCGGGAAAGTATGAAGATGGAGAACTTGAAGGGATGTCGTCGGTTTTCGACCCCGATCGCAGGAAGGACATTGATCGCCGTAATGTATGCCACGACTTTGGCCTTTCACTGTCCATTGATGACTCGATCAAGCCGAGACCTGCACTTGACTCGACATCGGTATTGAGAGGGAAGTAGGAGATCCCTAGATTCAGAGATTCTCGATCTCGGGATAGGGTATCTGGCTTGGGCGGTAATGGTGGCGGATCTTCGCTAATGGTAGGGGAGTCGGATGGAGAGACAGGCATCGAGCGGGTACGCAATTGTGAAGGCTTCCCCTTTAGATTCGCTGACGATGCCGTTTTACGTCTCAGTAGCGGAGCTTGGTTGCGGACACGCATGGGCAACGTTTGATGAGCACCGCCTCGAGGTGAGAAGGCGAGGGACGAGGGTCGAGTAGCATCCATATCAGATATCGGGTATCGGTGGGTCTCGTCGCCGAGAAGAGGTGTAGCCGGGGTTGATACTGCAGTGCTGTAGCCGCTGGAAGCTCGTTGATGGAAATAGTGCCCATGATCCGAGTTCGTGATTGTCTCATCCGCTGACACTCCTAGGTCGGTCGCCGAGTCATCGCCGATAGACCCGCTTCGAGGACGTGCGGCTCGAGATCGACCGTGCTGCGACTTTGTCTGCCTAACCGGAATGACGGAACCCCTTACTTCTCCGTGGAACGCGATATCGAATGAATTGGATTTATGGTCCAAAAAGCTCGTTCGTCGCCGCAACATTGTGGATTCCCTCATCGAAATTCGATCTCGTATATCGTGAGATGTGACGTCGGGCAAGAAAAGCGGCTGCGAAAGCTGAGCTCTGCTTCTAGCTTGAGCACATGATTCGGAAAAGACATCGAGCAAACATCGGTCGACATAGAGACGAGCGTTCGTCGACGGCCTTCGTAGCAAGACTGTGGATGATTGAGAAGAGCGCATTTCTGCGCTCAAGCCGGTATTCGCCATTTGTAACGGAGTAGATTGTGCCATGGCGACGGATCCTACCGACTCAGCAGCACGAGACGAATCAAGGTCCAGCGATGGGCGCCGGGGGCTATTGAGTTCATAGGTCGGTAGGTGCGCAGCAGACATGCGTCTTGACTTGGCAGCAAAAGGTGATACGCTTGCCGGCAATTCGAAAGGAGGTATGACTCCTTCGTCTCGAGCTTCACGCAGAGCGGCCGCCCATACATCCTTTTCAGCCTCACAAGAGGCAGCGAGCTCAAAGTTGTGGTCTCGAAGCGTCAAACGCACAGAATGCGGCAAGAAACCTGTTGATGAGCATCTATCTTTCTGGCATCGAACGGCGCACCTTCGGCAATATCAATCAACTCAAACACCTCTAGCGGCAGGAAATGCTTGGCTTCGTAGACCTTGCCTCTCTTGACTTTGGCCAGAATCAAGTACCCCCTATAGAGAAAGGCAGCGAGGTATTTGACTTTCACCGGTGGCACGAGTGGCGCAATCATGCGATGATGGTGGAGCACATCTAGCGATCCAATCAAGCGACAAGTTCCCAATGACTTGATGAAAGATGGTGAAAGTGCGACATGTGGCTCGAGGCGTTCGAGAATAGTCGCCGATTTCACTTCAGCCTCCTTGATCCGTCGAGCTTCATCAGCTGCAGAAGCCACCAGGCGCATATTGTTTAAAGCCATTCCGACATCTACCCCAACATCGCCAGTATCATCCGAATCAGAATCGTGGTTCTCGACACTGGGCGTTAAAGCAGTACTGCTGAGTTGGCCAAGCAGGAGAGGATACCGGCAGATTCGCTGAATGGGCATAATAAGGTAATCCCTAAATCGAAGACGAGATCGTATGGCGAGCTCGCCATTCGGTTGTTCCACCGCGAGAAGGTCTTGTAGGGTCACAGGCGAGTGAGATGCCCAAATAATCTGACAGCGGCGCTCGTATGAATCGTAGTCCGCTCGCAATCCGATATGTCGCACCAGTGTCGCGGCAGCAATGGACCCAGCACAGAATTGGTTGTAACCGGCAAACAGGCTCAACTGCTAAGTCAGCGTTTCCAACAAAATCGTGAGGTGATACTTGCGTGTTCAACGAACAGGGCTGATATCTTCCGAGAAGCCCTTTCCACCGGGACATCCGGGTCATGTATAATATCATAACCAATCCTCTCGATCTTGAGGATCTCCACCATACGTGTCGCCAGATTGGCGTGATACTCGAGGAGCTCTGACGAGTTTCGCGCGATCATCGAGGCAGTCCTCGCCGATACTCCCGGTAGAGCAGCTAATTGGGGAAGATAGACCTGTACCAACGCCCGTAATCCTTCCGCATAAGCGACCTCGGTTTCGACCAATTCCAATAGGACCATCTTCCGCTTATCCAACCTACGCCTTCTCTTGGTCTGTTTCGCTTCCCACTCCAAACTGCGCTGTAGTCTGACAGCAGATAGAGCAGCATCGTGCTCATCGGCCCCTTCCTTGGCGCTTTTGGCACTACGAGACAGAGACGTAGTAGCTGACGATAGCGGATGCTCTTGAGAAGATGTCGACGAGGAGAACAGCGATGGATCAGAGCAAGTCACGGACGACGAGACCAGCGAAGATGACATGGTGAATCGGGCGTCAAGCGGGACTAGCTCGTGTGTAACCTCTGGACATGGCATAGAAGCGCTGAGTGAAGTCAGATCGAGGGAACTGCGGCGTGGAGGAGGATCATGCGGCATGGCGGCCCCTTCACTACCCCCTATAACCTCTTGAGATGCCACGATGCTTATAGGAAAATCGGCAGAGGATAAGCTCGATCGACGAGGACTGATTGGTGGAGTAGTCAAAGGTCGGACCGTGCTGTCGTTCGATTGTAAGGTGAACTGGGATTCAACGGATTGCTGATATGTGAATGGGACGTCTGCTTTTGGGTCCAGTCGGGCGGACTCAACGTTGGCCATCTCTTTCCACGCTTCATCATCGCCCTCGTGATATTCTGCGGCACGACGAGCACCCACCGATCCAGCTCTCCGACGGCCAAAAACGCGGTTTGGGGCACGAGGCGTTGGGATGGGTTTTCGTGGTCTGGCCTCAGCGAGAGAAAGCGAGGTGGATCTCCGTCTTGATGTGGGGCTAGGGTACTCATCGTCCGAGGTCACCAAGCCTTCTTCCTCACTATCTGCGGGAGTGTGGTGCCGCCGTCGAAGGCTCGATTTAGATCGAATCGACGGATGCCGTAGTACGAAGTTGGCAAATGCCTTGCCTTTGGACGTTGTGGGTACCGCAGTTTGGTCGACACTGATTTGTCGGGGGTACGAGGAGAAACTGGGCTGATCAGGTGTGGGGACGGGAATATCGATTGCAGGGCGTTGTTTCCCAGGCGTGATTAACCCAGAGGTCGACGTCGATTGGTTGACGACTGGCGTGAAATAGGATACAGGCTCTGATAGCCTCTCTGGGTGTCCATTCCCTAATGTCGCCTTGTTTAATGCCCGAGAAAGATCCTCCTCGTCGAGTTGATCTGCTTCTGGGACATATGACCTAGGCTTGGGGGATTCGCGGGCTGCAGGAGTGACTACTGCTGAACCTGGAATGGGCTCGAGAGTCGGCGCTAGAATGATTGAGGAGATTGGCCGGCTAAAGGGCTCCGGGGTATGGTAAGCCCTTGGGAAGTGTTGATTGTCCGACATGACCAGGATCTGCAGCATTTGGAAACGTCGGTGAAGATACAGTTGATGAGTAGGGGATTGACCAGGGAGTTGAGATTGATGGGACAAAGGAATGATGAGAAGAAAGGTACCTTGTTCAGCGCCAATAGTCTTCGAGCGAGAGAGATCACTTACAACTAAACCTCACTCGGGCGAACTCCGCTCAGGTCTGCCTCCTTCCGTGAAACCTGGATAGAAGTGTAATGAGAAGGTTGTTGCGTACGGACAGCCCTTCACTGAGAGGATTAGCTTCTTCGTAGATTGACATGACCTCTTCTACCATGCCCGGGCCGCCGGCCCCAGGACATGCATTTGGCTAGATGCGGATTGGAGGTATGCTTACGGTTTGGTACGCTCAAATCATCCCTAGACCTAGGTCAATTATGTTTCACCTGGTGACGTGACCGTGTCCGCGGACGAAAGCGATTGTGTTGCAATATGATCACCTCTCCTTGTTCTTTGGGGTTCTAGGCGATGCGCAGAGAGCGGTATGAGGCTGGTAGACACGATGTGATGTAAGGCGAAAGTGGCCAAGAGATGTAAACGTCCGGCGCGATCTGCAAGGCGGTCGCGAAGATCGATAATTGTTTCGAAACGTAGATATGATACAAGTAGGTTACAATGCAGTCGCAGCGAGAGGCAGTACAATGATGAGCGAGCTATGAGGGAAAACGGGCGAAAGTGACGATGTCTTCTCCGTCGAGAGAACGATATGTTATGGTTTGAAAAGGTGGTTCGTCGTTTGTATCCGCCGAAAGGGTCGTACAAGTACGAAGCCGAATATTACGGCAGCCGGCGATGGTCTGTTTATGCAGTCGCTACGCTGCGAACATGCGCATGAGACTCACGTCATTCACGATACGACAAATCGTAATTCTCCGTACATGGCAATTTAGCTGCTATTTCAAGGAACATGTAACTTCCTCTGCTTACGCTTTTTAGAGATCGCTGGTCCCGTTATTGCATAGGCTATAATACATGAATGGCTTATACGTGCTCGGAGATCCACCTTAGCCTCTCTGATGACAGAATTGCGAGACGGGGACGCGCAATCTAGCTCGTACTCGTACGTGACTCGAAGCGGTAGTTCAGCTTGTACACCACTGTCCCCAGCAATTCCCAGGCAATGGCATCAGGAGCGGTGCCAAGGAATCGGCGACGGAACCTGAACTTGCCGGTCAGGGGTAAAAGCGGTGCACCTCCCCTGATTGAAGATTGTGTTTCACGTGTTCTAGCGTTCCAGTTCATGATGATCGTGACTACCCACACGCAGGATCTCGAATCGCATACTTCGATACACATCCCACATGTAAGCCCACCCCCTGATTCGGGACCGTGGTTGGCTGCTCAATGTACTCTGATCAATATGTGCACCGTCGCGGTAAACGACCAGGGCTTGATAAGGCGATGCCTTGGTATTGCTTGGCAAGTGTAGCTAAATGGGTTTGCCGTTACAACCTTCACTTGGTGTTGATTAAAATGATCTTGATTTGGTTATATGTGGCTGCCGCTGGAGTCTGGACCACTGTAGCCCAAAATTGCTCATCCGGCGAAGAATGTCCGGAGCGGGCACCTTGTTGTTCCGAGTATGGCTGGTGCGGCACAGGACAAGCCTTTTGTTTGGGCGGATGCGAGCCGTTTGGTGAGTTGTGGTTCGGCATCAGGAGACTCAACGCTGCTAATTAGCAAGGCTCATACGCTCTTGACTCGTGTGCTCCCAATCCAATATGTCGAGATGTCTCGACTGACTTCCGCCAGACCACGGACCGCGTCATGACCAATGGCACCGAATACGTCGGCGACGTCGAGACACACGACTGGGTTGGTAGGTCTCCTTCTTAGCCTGGACCCAGTGGACAGATGAGTAATGACTACAGTGAATGCCGGACGCTTGGAGCAGACCAATGATGGAGTGAGGTTGATCTTGACTGAGAATGGGGGTACTTTACCGATTGTTGGGCTTTGAAGTCATGCTGAAATTGCTAGGTGGTACACGCATGTCCTCTACCCGCTACATGCACTACGGGACAATCGACTTCGTTCTCCGTTAGTACCCTGTTAGTGTCGAAAGACAAACACTCATCTTGGCAGAAGCGTCGCGCTGGGCAGGTGTTGTTTCTGCCGCAATCACTATGTCAGATGTGAAAGATGAGATAGATTTTGTGAGTCTGACGCATCGCGGACACTCGGACCCAGTAGCTGAGTGTCAGGAATGGGCCGGGGAGAACACGACCCATGTGCAAACGAACCATTGGTTCCTGGGGGTGGCGGATTACAACAACTCCCAGATCAAGGAAGTACCTGTTCCGGGCAATACAGCTGAAGACTTCCACACATACACGATCGATTGGCAAGAGGAGCATATGAGGTGGTTGGTCGACGGAGTTGAGATGAGGCGGGTCAATAAAAGAGACACCAAGGTGAATGGCGTGCAGTAGGCCCCCAACCCTCATCACTTCATGGTACTTATTGGTAGTGAATACCCGACAACCCCATCGAGGGTACAGCTGAGTCTATGGCCTGGTGGCTCAGAAGACTACGCAGAGGACACCATTGAATGGGCAGGGGGCGAGATTGACTGGGATTCTGATGATTATCGAGAAGCCGGATACTACTGGTTCACCGTACAGAGTGTGAAAGTTCAGTGCGCCATCCAACAAGACGACGCATCAGACGTCACTGGCTGGGTTTATACTGGCGAAGTGAGCAATGGTACTCCGGTATATTTGGTCGTTTGATTTGGCAGTGCCGGGGCTAAACTGTCAGGACGTGAATCCCACATCGTTTGATACTCGCCTGCACTCTTCGACTCTCGTCTCCGCGGGTGTCGGTGGTTCATGGATGTCGTGCGTTGCGCTCCTGGGCGTTGTCTATTATATCGTTGTATGAAAACCACAATTTGCATGTTATGTATCCACGTGACATGTTCTCCTCAGAGCTTAATGAGGCCTTCACTTCCACCTGCCTTGTTATCACTACTCTGCACCATGCCTATACTCGATACTCGGCCCAAAGATGCCAGGAGACGTATGGATCAACCAAGAGCCGTGTCGGATGACGATGAGACTGGATCTCCCGCCAAGAAGCGTCGCTTAGAAACATCCTCATCCGCACCTGTGTCTGTACACGCCTGGCTTCATCCTCAGGCATCTCCGCTTGTGATTGCACGTTCACCACCATTACATTCCTCTTCCTCGACGTTTCTCGCTTTCTCGATATCGTTTACGGCCCCCATACATGTCATCTCGGAAACGGCGTTGGCTAAGGAAGCACGCCGTGTAATCCGGGAGTTAGATGTACCTACTCTTGTCGAAAGGGAATTGACCGACTGCGATGATGGAGCATTCCAGGAAGGTAATGGTAGATCTGGGAAGAAGGGCAAGGAAAGGATAAGAGAACCTGATCATCGGATGTGGGCGGTCAGGACTCTTTGTTTGAAGGAACGCAGGGATGGGACAGCCGGGGAAGATGACTACCAGGCATGTCGCTCGTCATCCCCGTGATAAGCTATCATTAACTAGTAGCTGCTCGAATCATACAATGACGATGGAGAGAAGTTCGGTGGGGAGCGAATCATGAAGGCGCTACGAGAGGGTCAAGGCGTGGACGTCTTGACGGTTTGCTGCCGTTGGTACGGCGGCGAGATGATCGGGGTAGGTACTTTTATACCTCACATATCCTTCACATCGGCAGGTCTTCTTTTCGCTGACAAGTTAGCCTATTCGATTCCAGCACATTGGTATCACCGCAAACACCTCTCTCACCGAACTGAAGAAGCTGGTGGTATTGGTCGACCTAAGGACTCAGCTTGTCACGCTGGACAGCGATATCTCGGCACTACGAGACACCATCAATCCTCCGACATCACCACTTCGCGAAGTCGACTCTACAGGCCGTGCAAGCCCGGCAGCCATGTCCGTCACCTCCACCACATATGACGGCATCGACGACGCGGCAAAGTTGGGTCGACTGGTGAAGGCGAAAGAAAAAACTAAATTGCTCCTGGAGAGCAAGGCAGGCTGGGCCGCTATGGCGCAGTCGAACGCGATGGACGAGGCGGCTAGAGCAGCTCAAATTCCAGCGGCATAGGGGTCGGACCTGGTTCCAGCATTCGGCAATTCCAGCAAACGAAAAATCCGACGATCACGTATGCATGATGTCATGTCGGAAAAGCTGAAGCTTATGAAACCAATGATTGTTCCATGGACTACATCATCCGGATCTCTTTCTGCTTTCATCGTTATCATCGCTACTATGTCGTCAACCCAGACCCCCAAGGTGCAGAGACTAGCAGCATTCCCGAACAATTACGAGTGTGAGTTGTATAATTGGCTTCCGGGCTCTATTGACAATCAGGGGGACCAGTGGGTTCAGATAGCTTGGCTGCTCGTTTCGCGCCGAATGCCGCTCCTCTAGACTATCAGGTCAAAGATGATGAGCATTATGCGGAGGTACATCCTTCTGATTTCACGAATCGTGGAGGCTAATGATCAGCTTTGGATGGGTACACACCCTACCAACCCCTCGAAGATCTACGGATCAGATCAACTGCTATCTACATATCTTGCCGACAAGAAGGAATTGCTCGGAAGTGCCAAGGGTTTCGAGCCGCCCTTCGACGGCCATAAAGCAGAAGAAGGACATGTGCCCTTCCTCTTCAAGATCCTATGTGCCAACCAGGGTGAGCGCTTCTGATGTGGTTACCGGACATGCTGACATGGATTAGCTTTACCCCTTCAAGTACATCCCAACAAGGAGCTATCCGAGAAACTACACAGGGAGGATCCAGAACAGTTTCAAGACAAGAACCACAAACCCGAAATCGCGGTCTGTCTCTCCGACCGTTTCTTGGGTTTCGCAGGCATCCGGTCATACAAAGAGGTTGTGTCCCTCTTGGACGGTACACCAGAGATTCAGCAGCTTCCACGAAATGTTCGAGAATCGAGTCAGCAGCTCGTCCAGGACCACAAGGATGATACCAAACTAAGGTCCACTTTCGAAGCGTACCTCGCAATGGAGGGCAAAGAGGTTGAAGACGCTGTCAAGCAATTCTGCCGTCGAGTCAAGCAAGACGGGGTCAAAGCTTTCGAGAAATGTTCCGATGTGACATCTGAGGATCGAGAACGATTGGTGGAGGCTACGGGTGTCCTTGACGAATATAACCCTGGAGATGGATCTATCTTTGTTTCCCTGTATGTCCTTCGTCTTCGCATCCAGGCTTCTGCTGACGACTCTAGCTTTTTTATGAATTTGATGGAGCTAAAAAAGGGGGAAGGAATGTATGTGGGTGCCGATGGGCCTCATGCTTGGTTGAAGGGAGATATCGTCGAATTAATGGCTATCAGGCAAGTATCCCTCATTATATAAATCATCCCTCGCTGATTGTTCCAGCGACAACGTTCTCAATGTGGGCTTTACTCCCGATAAGGACTCGACCAAGCTAGTTGCAAAGACCATGACCGCCACCCCCAAGACTCCGTCGTCAATAAAACTGGCCAGCTCATCCTTCTCAAAAGGAACGAAGGGGAACACTACTGTCTACGCCACACCGTTCGAGGAATTCTCGATCATGCGAATCGCCGGCGAGGAGCAGCTACAAGCACTTGATGGACCCGCGATAGCGATCGTAACCGAAGGGCAAGTCAGCGTCCAGGAGACCGGGAAGAAAAGCATTTCTCCCGCAGAAGCCGGAAGTGTATTCTTTATAGGTGCTGGCGCCAATGTCCAGTTCTCTGCTGGCGGAGAAGTCTGGGCAGCGTTCTACGATGGAGACAGAAACTCGCAGGTCGGAAAGCAGTAGACAAATCGTAAGGTTATGCATCTCAACAGTCTGTACAACCCGCAAATGCTTGGCTCAAAATAGACTAAACTACGTTGATGACACACCGCTCCGAGACTGCAGCAGTCGCGCTACTAATGCCGAAGCATCCCTGTCGCACTTTCCGTCGATGACAGCCACTCTGAATCCGCGAGTCAGGCTGTCTCCCTTTGGTATTTCAACCCTCTCCTCCCAAGCGACTGCCGAGCCGATACCTGGGTAGCCAGCGCATCGTACAATCCATGGATCTCGAGCGGAAACTTCGTCGTCAGCGACGAATACCAGTGTGGCGTCTCCGGTGACGCCGGGACCAGCTTCGAATTGGGCGGACCACGATATCCAGGAGCTATTCGAGCCGTGTATCTCGTCTTCGCCCTCGGCATCACTGGATAGAATTGTAACATCGATACATCGGGGAAGTCGCCAAAAGAATCCACCGTAGCCTCCATCCGGTCTGCCGTTTGTACCCGGACTGCCGAGAGATACGGCAGCACCTACTGGCGTCAACGTCGTGCGGTATGCGAACTCCCATGCCGAATGATCATCGAGAGCAAGCTTGGACCATTGTATCGATTGGTCCTCAAATATAATATGACGACCCTTCTGATCGAACCAAGACAGTCGATGTATCAGAGCGGATGGCGCGCCGTGATCATTCATGAGGGTCTTCGTAGAATCACTCGCTATACGCCCGTGATTGTTCAACATGACATATCCCCGTCCTTTGATGAACGTGCCACCTCCCCAGAAACTTGTCCCATCGATGTCCGGTACCGCAAAGCCTACGCCACAGTGCCAATCATGATCCGAAGGGTGCGTTGCAGTGACCTCTACACCTCTCATCGTGTGGACTGGGTGTATATATGGCCTCGGGGTCGATGTCGGGGAAGTCCCGCCGCCATCTAATATCTGGAAAATGGTTCGTTGTTCGAGTTCGGCCCGTAAAAGACATTGGTCTTTCCCGATGAAAGCCCATGGAGCGCCGACTTCTGAAAAAAGCTTGTCTGCTGCCGCGGCTGTCCTGATCCACTTCTCGACGTCCTGTACTACCGGGTGGATGTCGACACCTTCGTCTCGTTGATCGATGTACTTGCGCTCGATATGAATGGGTGGCCCGCTGGTACGCAGAGCGTCCATGACACGCATGAACGCACCCGTATCAGATAGCGGTAGCAAGAGTGGTACGCCCGTCTGACGATGAGCGATAAGATTCTGTAGCATGTCGACGCGGTCATAATGTAGGGTACGACCCCGAAAGACCAAGTCGTCCGTCACATACTCCAGAATCGCAACACCCTTGTCTCCAGCGATCTCGACTAGCGGCTTTGTTTGCTCACTCGCGCAAAGGGTAAGAGCTGCTACTACGATCGGTCCTTTTTTAGGTGTGATACGGATTGAAGTCGTGTCATCCACGTCGACTACATTTGCTCGATAGGCTTCAATTTCGACTTGGCGCACATCGCTTGCGGTCTTGATACCAGCGATATGAAGAGCTGTGATGACGGCATGTGCCAATGCGTTGGTGGCTACTCCATCCATTACGTCGATGTCTCCCATGTGCCGGCGACCCACCCAAGCCGCCCGTTTCCAATATGCCGTTCTCCGAAGCCATGTCCCCATTGCCCTGACGGACTGGATCTCTCCAAGCCCCACATCTCCGTTGGCACAAGCATGTATCGCGAGTGATCCGAGACTCTGAAAGCCCACCTGTACAATCCGTCCGGTCTCCTTCATCAAGGCCAGCACTTCTTCGAAATCTTGCATTCGGGCAAAGGGGGGTTTCTCGAGTAGCACGTCGGCGCCCAGCCTCAAAGCTTCTTTGGTGATCGGCGCATGAAGGTGAATAGGCACCGATACAATAACTATATCGGGGATACCTACATGGGCAGCGGCTTCTTTCAACGTATCGAACAGGGGAGCATCATCGGGGACCACAAAGTCTGCGTTATCCCTAGATTTAGCGTTAACGACCGGATCGACCAGAGCTATCGGCTCGACCAGACCCAGGCCACGAAGTCGCCGAATATTTGGAAGGTGGAAGTGGTCACCGAATCCACCGACGCCCACCAGAATGACTGTAGCTGGCATGCTGCTGGTATGCATAGAAGAACAACAAGGAGGTCCTCGGTCCATGGAACGTCTGGAAGCACGGCAGAGAGACGGTCCGGGCGGACCGGATAGGTCGCGGCCGGGCCAAGTTGTGCCAAGCCAAGCCCCGCATGGCACAAATTCGCTCAGCGGAAGCGCCCGGCCCGGGCAAGGACGATCCGAGGGTCGCTGATCTTGTCTTTAAGAAGTGTTTCCCATCAGAGTCGAGAAACCAAGCGCTCCGTATTCATCAGCATCAGCATGGCAGACACCAAAGCACCTACCACACACAATGTCCGGGTCGTGATGAACGGCGTCACGGGAAGAATGGGCACCAACCAGCATCTTATTCGCTCAATCCTCGCAATTCGTGATCAAGGCGGTATCGTATGCGCTGATGGTGATCGTATCATCCCAGAGCCGGTCCTTGTCGGTCGAAACAGAGAAAAGCTACTGGAACTTGCGAAAGCAAATGGTCTGGACGCAGCTTCCATCAGTACCGATTTGGACCAATCTCTGGCCGACCCCGATGCAACGATCTACTTTGATGCTCAAACGACCGGTCGGCGGGTGCAAGCGGTCAAGCAGGCACTCAAAGCCGGGAAACATGTCTACTGCGAAAAGCCAACGGCAACAACCACCGAAGAAGCATACGATTTGTACAAAGTCGCCAAAGCGTCGGGTCTCAAACATGGCGTTGTACAAGACAAGCTCTGGCTGCCGGGACTTGTGAAGCTCAAGAGTCTACTAGACAGCGGGTTCTTCGGAGAGGTCTTGTCAGTCAAGGGAGATTTCGGATATTGGGTGTTCACCGGGATGGGGCCGGTTTCTCCACAGCGACCTAGTTGGAATTACCGAAAGGAAGACGACGGAGGTATCATCAGCGACATGGTATGCCATTGGCGATACGTCATTAATAATCTTTTCGGCAACATCAAGTCGCTCACATGTATCGGCGCAACCCACATTCCTCAGCGTAAGGACGAATCCGGCAAAGTGTATCAATGCACGGCGGACGATGCCTGCTATGCTACCTTCGAGCTCGATAATGGGGTTATTGTCCATTTCAATTCTTCATGGGTGACTCGACCCCGCCGAGACGATCTCTTGACGATCCAAGTCGACGGCACCCAGGGTTCAGCTGTCGCGACTCTTCGAGACTGCGTTGTACAGCATGAATCGGCGACTCCGCGACCTACCTGGAACCCTGATGTCCCCGCTACGATCGACCATTTTGCCGCGTGGACCAGGGTGCCGGATGTAATCGAATGCGATAACGCGTTCAAGGTACAGTGGGAGATGTTCTTGAGGCATGTAGTGAAAGATGAGCCCTTCAAGTATGACTTGCTTGAAGGTGCCAAGGGTGTTCAGATCAGCGAGGTAGCGTTGAAGAGCTGGGAGGAACGTCGATGGCTAGATATCCCCAGTCTGGACGCTTAGGAGAGACATCTATAGACCCATGCATCAATTCCTTCTCGCCTCCTAATTTGAACTCCACCATTCATAGATAAGGACTAGAACACAACGACATTGGACTTTGACTACTTGGTCACATTGGGCTTGGATGGAAACTTCTTCTCGTGGTTGAGAATCATGTCGATGGCGTATTCATAGCCTTTTACTCCACAACCCATCTAAGAAATGAGCACAACCATGGTTATAAGTTCAGCTTACGATGATACTAGTGGCCTTGTCCTGGAAGTAAGAGTGGTGCCTCCATTCCTCCCTAGCATGGATGTTGGCAACGTGGAGCTTGGCTGTCAGCTAGTCTCGATGTGCAGACCTACCTCGATGTACGGCACTGATACTCCCAGCAAAGCATCCCGAATGGCGACACTGTAATGCGTCCAGCCTCCGGGGTTCAGAACAATACCGTCTGTTCCATCTGTCCTCGCCAATTGGATTCGATCCACCACCGCCCCTTCCCAGTTGCTGCCAGTCAACGATGAGCTCCAAATTTGATACTGTATACAGCTTACGACTGGAAGAAGTCAATCTTGGCACCAGCAGCTTCTGCTTGCGCTCGGCCCGCTTTCTCGACATCCTCGAGCGTTTCCGGACCGTAGACTGGAGATGATCAGGCTTGCTCACATGTTCGGCGACTCACTGTGGGGTTCTCTGATTCCCAAAAGATTCAGATTGGGCCCGTTGATGACGAGGACAGATTTAGAGCCGTTGAGCATTGCGAGAGTCGTAGTTATGGGAATAGCAGATGAGAGGGAAGAGGTTCAAAGTAAGAGTGGGCTGTCGAGAGAGCTTCGGGTGGACCGACAAAAGGCCAAGCATTTCCAGCGGATCCCCACCGGCACCCGGCTCAAGCGGCCCGGATGGCGGATATAACATTACATTGGTCGTCTGCTCCCTTCGCATCCCACATCATTCATACAGTATGCCACTAATCGCAACACCCCAGGTGGATATCGCCCACTTGTTCAGTCTCAAAGGCAAAATTGCGTTGGTGACCGGAGGTTCTCGAGGTGCGTAGCATATATTGGACGCAGACTGACCGGTAGGTATAGGCGCGTCAATCGCTATCGCGTTTGCGCAAGCTGGTGCTCGGATAATTTTGGCGCAGCGAGATATCACGAACACCAAGACTCATGATGAGATTGTCGCGGCTGGAGGGAGTTGTGATATCGTTCTATGCGATTTAGCCAACAGAGAGGACGCATCCAAGGTAGTCGACCGAGCTTTGGCGATCGTTGGTCGTCTCGATATCCTGGTCAACAACGGGGGAATGCTGCAAAGAGCCGATACTGTTGATGTAAAAGCTGAGGAGTGGGACTATGTGAGCCAGATACCCTACGCGTTGCTGACATCTCAGGTAATGAACGTCAACTTGAACTCGCTCTTTGTCATTTGCCAGGCCGCTGGGAGACACTTCATTCCAAGAAAGGCGGGAAACATCATCAACATCGCGTCTCTCAACTCCTACATCGGAGGTTCGCGAGTAGTCTCGTATTCTGCTGCGAAAGGAGCGGTGGCTACCGTCACGAAAGCTCTATCGAATGAATGGAGCAGACACAACATCCGAGTGAACGCAATCGCGCCTGGTAGTATAGCGACTGATATGTGAGTGAAGGACCAAACCTTTGGACAACAGGATTGACACGACAGAAACACGGTCGCTCGGCAGGATCCAGCTTTCACAGAGAACCGTCTCAACGGGATCCCTGGTGCCCGATGGGGCTCGCCAGAGGACTTTATGGGGCCTGCGGTGTTCCTAGCAAGTGATGCTAGTGCATATGTGACGGGGGAGACATTAGTGGTCGATGGAGTGAGATTGCTTTCAGACGAGTGGAACTAAGCTGACAAATAGGGAGCTATGGCGAAGGGACCTATATAGAAGTGCACCGTTCGTGGCGGAAAGTACTCAGGCGGGGTAGTATATCTCGGCGCTCAATGCCCATTACGCACTTGGTCATGCATTACTGCTCTTGCAGAATCTCCTGATGTAGCGCCGCCTCCTCACTGGCTGCGAACTTTCTATCTCTTGACTACATCGGGATTCCAGCGGCAGCAACAAATTGACGAGATTGTTCTGGGCTGAAGCTAATCGTACCGGAATTGTGGTCTGGGCAGACACAGTCATCTGGGAAACACAGCCGTCGGGCCCCGAATTGGTCACTGCATTGCAGTCTGTCAGATGAGTCGTCCAGGCCCTAGCACTCGCTCTATTTACACGCCGACACGGACCATTGGAAACCGGTCTGCCAAGTCAAGGAAGTCCTCGGTGAATTGTCCGGTTTGTTCTAGACTTTGTGAAAGGGGATACTCCCCAAGAGCTGAATAGACCCTGGGTGTCACGCACCCCTAGAAAGACCCCGATGTCGAATAGGGTTCAGCCAAGCAGGTACAGACCAGAAGCCCCACGCGGAGACTGCAAGAAACGCGGGGCTTCCGGGCAGATGTTCGTTTCTCTTGGCAAAGCCAAGGGATGTGGCGCCTGCATCCAATGCAAATCATCGCGGGCCTTCATTTGCAAAAGGTGATTTATTGCCGAATCAGCTCGAGCGGATGCAGCGGCCCGCTCTAAACAATACACAAAATTGTCTGGAGGGAGGAGTGGTTGCCAATTCCACGATCGACGATGAAACGGGCCGTAGCGGGTCTCCAAGTATTGGCGGTCCGCTAACGGACCGGGGCTCGATGGCGCCAGACGCCTAGAGCCCGAGTAGGTATAAGAGGTGTCGAGGATCGCCTGCAGACAGCTCCCACACCGCCATCATGTCTAACAAGCAGACGAGAGACGAACAACACATCGATGTGGCCAATGACCTAGATGTCAAAGAAGAAATCACCCACTATGAAGGTGGAAAGGAAGAGTATGCAGAACACAGCACCCTCATTGCCGAGGCCTTGGCTCAAAGAGAGGAGGAGTCCAAGATGGGACTTTGGAAGATCTTCAAGCTCTACTATCCCGGTGCGACTTATGGTCTGCTTCTCAGTGTAGCACTCGTCATGGAAGGTTACGATACCGGTCTGGTAAGTTGGTCTTGCTCTGTCTAGTCAGCCTGGCTGATACTTTGATAGATCAACAATTTCTTCGGTCAAGGCGCGTTCGTCAAGAAGTTCGGAACGTACCACGCAGAAAGCGGCAAGACTCTGATTCCGGCCGATTGGCAAGCTGGAGTGAACAACGCAGCCTCTGGTGGTCAAATCATTGGTCTCCTCATCAACGGTTGGGCCCAGACCAGATATGGATACCGAACAGTGTACATGATTGGAATGGTAGCAATGACTGCTTGTATCTTCGTTCTCTTCTTCGCCCAAAACTTGACCATGATCCTGGTCGGGAATCTCTTGGCCGGAATTCCTTGGGGCATTTTCCAAGTGAGTCTCAAAATTCACTAATCCGGCCGACAACTAATAATGAGGTCATCACCACTGCTTATGCATCGGAAGTCGTGCCACCAGCACTACGAGGAGTGAGTCGAGCTTTGATGACTGTCAGAAGCTGACAAACAGTTCTTGACCACTTTCGTTTCCATGTGTTGGGGAATTGGTTCGTTCCTCGCAGCCGGTATTCTCCGAGGCACTTTGAATCTATCTGGAGATGCCGCGTGGAAGGTCCCATACGCTCTTCAATGGCTATGGCCTGTCCCTCTTTTCATCATCGCTTATATGGCACCAGAGAGTACGTCATACGAGTTTGGGCGACGAGTCGAAACTGACCCCCTTAGGTCCATTCTACCTTGTACGAAAAGACCGAATCCCCGAGGCTCGAGATGTTATCCGAAAACTCGCTCGACCAGGTTACCGAACTGAGCGAATGATCGACGCCCAGATTGAGATCTTGAAGCAGGCAAACGAGATGGAAAGGATCAATGCTGCAAACTCGTCATTCCGAGACTGTTTCCGAGGAGTCAACACGAAACGAACAATCATTGGTCTCATGTGCTGGCTCATTCAGCAAACCAACGGAGAAACTCTTACCTCGTATGCGACTTTGTGTAAGTGGCCTTGAATTACATGTGTAAGGAGCCTATCTGATGACTAGTCCTTCAGAACGCGGGAATGGCTCAAACCCAGGCTTTCGTAGGTTCCTTCATGATCTTTGACTTTGATTACTCGATACCCCTCTCTTCCTGCTGCTTCGGTCACCCGAACTCTCGGTGTGAGTGCAGTGCTGATGACAGAACTTCAACATGGGTGTGCAATCAGTGAATATCCTCGCAACAGGAACAGCTATGTGGCGTGAGTTTTGAGGATTACAGTATGGTCGAAGCTGATGTCAGTTATTGGTCGAATTGGTCGACGACCCATGTACCTCACTGGTATCGGACTCATGGGATTCTTTATGCTCCTCATTGGTATCGTCGGATCCATTCCCAGTGACAACACCGCTATTGGTATCGGAGTCATGCTTGTCATCATCCGAATCACGTTCAAAATGACCCTTGGACCATGTTGTTGTAAGTCCACCACCAGTGATACACTCGGTATAGACAGCTTATACCTACAGATACGATCGTCGCCGAGACACCTTCCTCTCGAGTCCGAGGTCAGAGTATGGTCATTGGACGGGCGGGCTATGTTGCTGGTGGTATCATCATGAACCAGTTGAAGCCCCGAATGCTGAACGCCGACGGGTGGAATTGGGGTGCCAAATCAGGTTACTTCTTCCTTGGATTCGATATCGCCTTCTTCATTTACCTATACTACTACCTTCCCGAGACACGAAACAGGACTACCGCCGAGATCGAATACCTCTTCCAAAAGAAGATCCCTTGCAGGAAGTTCAAGGAATATGAAATCGATCGTGAGTCCAATGCAACTAAGATTCAAGAATTGCGCTAATGTGTCAGCCGAGGATCTGGACTCGATTGTGCAACAAGAGAACGCAGTCTTCGCCAGCGGCGTGGAGCCCAGGCAAGTCGCTCAGCTGGGCGGTGATAACGATGCCGCTCGACGAGTGTAAGTAAAGGGCACATGTAAAGTCCAGGGGAAGGTAGATTGCTGGTTATAAGTATATAGTTGGTGCTAGACGGCGGTTGAGATTTGTAATGATGAAGTATGAACCGCGTATTGGGCTCAATCTGAAGTTGGTCTCCCCAAGTTTCAGACACCACTCTCGTCAGGTACGCTATCATTCGGGATCGCGCAGCTCAGCTTCCAGACAAGGAGACCTTAAAGCCTTTTTTTTCGTACCAGTTATTCAGCATGGTCAAGACTCAATTGGGTCTGTACCAGACGACTCACTGAACATAGACATCAGCCAGGTAAAACGCTTTCGTTCGCTTCTCCTTGCTGTTTTTCCCGCGGAATTGATGTCAGTTTGCTCAGCTTCTATAACTTTATGACTAACAGTCTCGATGGAACAGACAATTGTGTTGACCGAAAGCCTGTCGATCAGGTATGGCCAAGGAAAGGCTTGATCAGGCTTGAAGAAGACGATGGTCCTGTCGAGTGATGCAGGATGATGGCCCCTTTAGCACAGATGTATGACTACTTTGACAGCTTGTCGATGTGCAGCAAAGAGTGCCTCAGAATAGGACATGTGTCAACAATCTGATTATTGAAGTCACCTGACCATCATCATCAATCATCTACTGTAGGCAGTTCAGCGAGTATGATTCGCATGAATCCATTTATCGTTACTTCACATCTACATGATCCTTTTGATCTTCCGCTAGATCGGTTACACCGACTATCCCTGCATATCATATCCTGAACAATCTCACGAGACTCAGCAGATATATTGCCTTTAACAGGGCTTGGCCCAAGTCGAAGTATTGTCCTGCATGTTAGCAACGTCCACCATCAGAGAAGGCCATACGGCAATATGATCTTTGTCCATTCCATCTCCTTTATCGGTCTTGTTGGTGCCGGACTTCTGGGGAGCTTGGGACTTCGAGGCGAGAGACATGGAAGGGGAAGGACCATCGTCGTTCAGGAGATCTTCGGTACTAATTATCAGTATCCAATTCTTCAGCTATAAGTGGAGGAAAGAGGAAACGCACACTTGGATGATGTCTGCGAGGAGTTTCCTGGCGAGATCACCGGAAAGTGATTCCCGGACGACCACTCGAAGGATCTCGGTATCTTCGCAAGAGGGCGGGAGTGGGTAGCTATCGTCAGCTAATCCTCGTATCGCCTGCTGTGAACCGCCAAATATCGTATAATCGAGAGTGGAAATGAGGAACGATGAATAGAATCACACGGAAATGAAACTCAGCAATTGACTCACTTGGGGACGATCCATCCGATACCTCTCAATTGCTTCTGCACCCAAGCCTGCTTCAATCCCGGATACCTGCTCTTGACCTCATCAGTGAACCTGAATGAAACGACAGGAAGACCTTCCATGTAATACTCGGCATCTTCCTCGTTGAATGGTGAATGACCTGATTTGACGAGTTTGGCAGCGGAGTTGAGATTATCGACAGCTCCTGATGACTTAGGTTTATGGATGTTGGAAAGTACTTTGAAGTACCCCGAATTCTCCAGGGCTCGGGAGATAAGTCGAGCTTTGGTTAGGTCGTTCTGCATGATTCGTCGGTATCCTTCAAAGCCAAGGTTGAGGACTGGTATCAGCGTACGTCAAGGAGCGATACTTGAGTAGACCAGCTGTAGAGAAAAGACGGTGAGTGTACTCACAGTTGAACATCTGACCAAGGATCGGATGCGCGGGTCGAGAGAAATTGAGATTGAACGAGTAGTCGGTCTGTTATCAGCTATATTGTTCGATCCCATGGAGGCTTACTTCTCCAAGATAGTGAAGCTCAAAGACAAGTTCCTTGGGGAGGTAATCCACTCCTCGCCAGATAATCCATCCAACACCAACAGTACCTACCATCAGCTCCAATCTGGCCTCGGAGACTTACTCATTCCATACTTGTGTCCGGAAGCGTTGATACTATGCACCCTAGGTATCTTGAAATCCCATTCATACTGCGGGTACGCAAAGGGAGCGACGAACCCACCAGAAGCGGCGTCGACATGAATAGGAACCGAGATTCCAGTTTCGGCTTCGTATTTGTCGAGTTCGTCCGACATGCCTTGGACGGATTCGAAGACTCCGGTATAGGTTGATCCAAGGATACTGGTCGTCAGCCGTGTCAATGTTAGGATACCGAGAGACTGACACGAAGATACCGATAGTATTCTCATCGACAAATTTCATAGCCTCCTTGGGATCCATGACATAATCACTCTATCCATCAGCTCACCGCTCTTCCTTTCGATCGAAACAAGCCTACCTCAGGGGTAACGGGAACAAGCCTACACTCCACCTCGAAGTACCTGGCGAACTTCTCCAAAGCGACTTGAGCTTCGGCACCCATGACGATATTAGGTCCTGGGTTATGGATGTCTTTCCCCGCAGCTTTCATTCTCGCTTGCCATTTCTTCTTGAGAGCCATACCACCCAGCATGATTGCTTCGGAGGATCCGGTGGTAGCTGTGCCCATGGGTTTGGAGTCCTTGGGGGCGTGCCAGAGGTGTGAAATCATTGACTGAGGTCAGCGCCGAGGGTGTCATGAGCCTAAGGGCGATCTGAGAGAGGATCAGATTGATCTGATGAGGGCTGAGAGGGTCCTGGATGGGAGCTGAGTCCGTCTAGCGAGTTTATTGGTTGATGTTGGGTGGAGGAAGACGGTTTACAGAGACTGGCTGGGTACGAAATGGAATAGGATTATTGGTGAGGATAGTTGATCATGATAGCATGGACTCACGACACATCTCTCGTGAATCTGCTGAGCAGCAGGATATTCATCCTGATCCACCAAGTTCTGATATCAGCACCCACAACATTGCAAGGACTAGACTGACCTTGTTCAAGTTCTCCTCCATGAGCTTCTTGCATTCATCCGGTACCCAGGTATGTACGAATCTGCCATCAGTATCTATTTCTACCGAGAATGATATAGAAGTCACTTACGAAGCAAGATTCATGTTGGGATTACCATCTACTATCAGCGCAGACCGTCTCATGTTCATGTGTTGACTCACCAAGCTCAAGCTCATCGTGGAGCAACTGGTAGACTACCTTTGACTCTACTCCACTCTGTGGCATCTTGTACTTGGGAAGATCCATCTGGACATCGTAGCGAGATGCATAAGGGATATCGTGCAAATCAGCCCTGTTTGATTAGGTTCAGTTCACAAACGAGTTCTCAGGAGATGGACTGACCTCTTGCCCATATGCTTATGCACAGGATGGTCGAGGGACTTGGCAATGAGTGCCTCTGGATCTACGTGTCTACCTAATGCCATCTTGATGATGCGGAAGGATAAATGGTAGTGAATAGAAGGGTGATGGGATATCAGAATGGATTGACGACCTTTTGACGACGTCACTTTCTTGAAATAGATTATGAGCTATTCACGTCGTCAAACAATGGGGTCCGTTTATGACAATGCTTCTCACTGCGGTGCATATCTTTGGGCGTCTGTGGCTCCGACCGCAGTCGTGACATGATTTATGCAGATCAATTTTATAGGAATGTGTTGACAATGCTCCTCCAGAGACCCTCGGTGATCCGGCCATTCAGTTTCACGATAACGCCGTTGCGTTGACTCGCGATTTTTGGTAGCGGACTTCTCGAACCCCTGCGGATCCACCAGAGAGCATCCCTTCTTGAAAAGGCGAGAATGTCATGTAGTCGATGTAATGCAATGCAAATCTATTCTCTATCTCTATGGATGCTAATCCTTCTTGGTCCTTTTCATCATTTCCCGTCTCTTCATGCCGGCCTCAACGCCAATACCTCCAAATACAACCCCTACTCCAGCCCACTGGCCTATTGTCAGAGAGTGGTTGAATACAATTACACTCAAGAGCATGGTAAACAGTTTCCGAGTTACAGTGACCATGACCAATGTCAACGAGCCAAAGTGTTGTATAGTCTCGAATATGAACAATTGGCCTAGACCTCCTAATAGCGCGTATGCTGCTAGAGGAGCGAGAGATGTGGGGTGAGTGCTGATAAAGCTGATGACCGATAGTATAGTTGGTGGGGAAAAGTCGATTGTTGGTAATGTGCGTTCCGAAGAGGTGAAGGGTAGATGGAGAAGGACGAGGGGGTGTGTAGGAAGGGGAAGTAACATGGTGGGTAATAGAAGAAGGATGGTGAATGTAGACATTGTAAACATCATTTGCTGGCCTGTGAATTTGGGGTACTTGGTGAAAATCTGATCTTGGGTTGAATTGGTCAAACCATCGATGAGGAGACTATATCATCAGCATTGCTGAAGTGACGGACGGTGTATGGAACGCAAGCGAGCCTGAACGAGATCCAGTTCGACCGGGTACGATGGATATAACATGGGGGAGTAAGAATGGGATCCAAGCAGGATGGAGACTGGGAAGAGACATAATCGAGGGTGACATGCAGTAAAAGAAAAGACGTACTTGACAAGCAGCAATCCCAATCCCCAAACACTATCCTCCCCTCCAGCTCCCTTCACCTTCTTAGGTCCAAAGAACATAAACATACTAATCCCCACCGTCACGAGTGATACGACTAGATATTTATGTGGTGAGAATCGACGGCGGTATAGGAGAACATTCAGTAGTAGGACTGGGATTAATTTACATGACTGGGCGTGAGCTCTCCCTTGGGTCTTTTGTCTCCGCGCCGTCTCATCCAACCTCTGCCTGAGTCCCAGCCGTCATCCGTGCTATGACTATCCAGGATCATAAGATTCTTCCATCCATTCCGGAAGACTCGGGAAGTTGGCCCAATCAGTTCATCGCTGAACTCTGAACAATCCTTTCCCATCCCGGTTCTCGGACGCTACCGTCGTCGGGGTCGACACCAGCTATGATTACTTAGGTGAGAGGAACATGACATACCTTGCCAAGTACCATGGTGGGATATGAGATATGTCTTAATGCCGAGAACCCGATAGGTCCAGCCATCGTTTGGAACGCAGACACTTGGAGAAGTAGAAATGGGAGTGTTTGCCTTAGTGGTGTGTCCGTCTTGGTGGGCATGGGCTCCATCTTCGTGCTCGTGCTCGTGCTCGTGCCGTTCAGTCCATTATGCTCGATCCCATTGCCATTCGATTTCACTTCCTCTTGGCCCTTTAATCCTTGCTTCGTGTCCTGAGTACCGGTCCGAGTTCTCAATTGATCAATCCCCAATACCCCTCTTAATCCTTTTGAGCCCAGTGATCCATCTCGCCAACTTCCAATTATCAAGTATGTGATTGCTGAAAGACAGCTTGCGATGGCTTGGGTGAAATTCAGAAAGAGAGCTGAAGGGAATTTATCGACGCTGGAAGTTGAGTTGGCTGGATTCGGGTGAGGATGAGTCGATGGAAATGGTTTTGATACTGGAATTAGCTCTAGCTCTGTCTGCATTGCCTCGTCCTCGTCATGACAGCGCTCTAGACGCCCATAGAATAGCTCTTTGCCATCGACAACTGCCTTGATTTGTCCGACTGCCAGACAACAGAGGGGAGATCACTTACATCGTTCTTGAGCTATGGCCCATAGTAGAAAAGTAGAGTATACACCCCCAATGCAGATTCCGAGCCTTAACACGGCCATGTCCTATTCTCAGGAGTTGAACACTGTAATTGACCCAGTGTGCTCCGCTCTGTTGGTCGATCCGAAGTGGAAGCCAGTTAACAAAGGAGGTATAATTCGATTGATACCAACCAATCTCCCAGTCGCGTCTGGAAGGAAAAGTCAAGAATTCACGTGGGTTACAACTGTCTACAACACTGTATTTATTTGTATGTCGTACAATCATACAAGACCAAGCATATCCCTAACTCCGCCCAGACCGATCGCATCAAGCGGTCCGCCCAGTATCCTCGCCCATGTTCCTCTTAATAATATAAATGTAATAGCCATCCAGATCCAATCCTTTTCAACCCGCTTAACTACCTTTCCATCCAATTCACCCTGATGAACTAGACCAGTTCCTGGATCTTGCTTGACTAGGATTAGAGATCGGGTAAGGGACCATGTACCTAGATTGTTCAATCCTAGAAAACGCTCGAATGCGTCTCGCCATGATTGTATACGGAGTATGAAGAGGAATAATAGTGTTTTGACTAGATCCCTTTTCCTGTTTCTGGGATATCGCGGTCGAACGGTCGTTCCAGTGAGGATCGCTGGGTATCCATAGTAGGGATTTAAATCTGATTGGAATGCTGATATGGGTTGCACTTCTGTCTCGTCGATGGCGGTGGTGGTGGTGGGATAGACAGGAGGTCCGGGGGTAGTTGCAGAACACGGAGTCGAAGGTCGATCGCTTTGGCCTAATCGATCTTTGAGGCTTCTTGAAGGTCCCGCCTCCGCTCCTTCTGACTTGATCCTCACTTCAACCGATGCTCCGCCGAACCCCACTGTGACTGAGTCGGCCGTCCGACTAGGAAATGCTTCCACCATTCTCGATTCCTTATACCCATCCAGCACTTTTGCATGATGAGCTTGTAATCTTCCAGAGTATGATCGTGCATCCTCCCCAGCTACTTTCCCGAGCACGTTCATCTGCGGTCTTTGACGTGGCATGAGTCCTATATTCTCCTTCGGCTGCTCGACAATATCGATATCGGAGTCTGAATCTGAATCAGACAAGACGTCCAAATGAGCTAATCGGGATGGAGAGAGGTATAAATGGAAATCGGATAATGACTTGATTTTCCGCAATGTACCACCCGGAGAGCTTTGACGAGATGAAGTTTGGGTGATTTGTTGTTCAGTTTCGACATTCGTGTCGATTGGTTCGAGGGGAGCTTTCGTCATATGCAGCCCCATGCCCGCGGTCAGACTTTGTCTGCGACTTGCTGAAGGGGTGTTTTGGGCTGTATGGTATATATCTGCTATCGACGTCGAAGACCCACTTGACGAGATGGGCATTGTTTTCGTGATAGGTATTAAGGGTGGTCCCCGCTCAATCTTCGGCTTTGACATGTCCTGGGTAGGTTGGCTGTATCGTTTGAGAATAGGATTGCCCAGCGACTCGAAAGTCATCTCGTCGTTCCCTCCCAGATCTATCATCAGTACTCCACCTCCATCGTATCGTATAAACAACGAGCGGAACAGTAGGCGTACGAGCGGGTAGCATATTCAAATCAAACACCCTTTCCACATCCGTCCTTTTGTCCAGGAAGATAATCTTGTCTAATGCTGATTTCGGCAAAACCCTCTTTATTATCGCCCACATCGATCGGTGGGTCCATGTGGCGTTTGTTACGTAGACTGCATCGAATATACCTGGAAAGTGGTTGTGTCCGACGGAGAGGAGGGTTGGTAGCATTTCCACTTCCTGCTCGTTAGCCCTTTCATGTTGCTCTTTCCCAGTCTAGGTAGTCCTCTCGTAACAATCTGCTTTATAGGCTGATCAAGATCAACAGTCCCAAATTCTTGAATGAGAGCCAGTCAATCACGAAATACAGGAGGTATCCAACTCACCAAGTTCCGGTACCCAGCTCCAGCGGCATCAACCAAGATCACACACCCTTCTCCACCTTTTCCCCTCTTCACACCTTTCCCCTCCGAGATATCACCCGCCCAATGATCCCTCGAGCACCTCCGGATCATCTCCAAAGCCCACCAACTCCATTCCTTCAGATCATCCATCTTCCCATTCTCATCCCGCCTTACCTCCCTCAAGGAGAATACGACGACTGGGCGGCCCATTACATCTGTATAGCGAGGTAAAGGGAGGATGTAACATAATGCCGAGTTTGAATATGGAGGGATTGAAGGAATTGGTCGATGTAGATTTAGTAAGATGCGTTTCGAGAGGCATGATAGCAGTGCTGCGTGTGTTTTAGGTTCATCGTATCGGTGCCGCTGTTTATCAGTATCCTGCCAACACTATACCAGGACTGACATACCCGAAGTAGTCTCCAAATCGAGTCTGTATCATCGACCCATGATCTGACACCCTGGTATACATCATCATCCCATCCCTCTTGCGCCCGCAGTTCCTCGACATCCCCTAGCAGCTCCCGCTGGACCGAGTCAGTCAGGTGGATATACCGTTGATACTCGTCCTGATGTCTTTTGAACACTTCTGTTCCGGGTGGATTGGGGTTTTTTACTTTAACCATACCTTTAGTTGTTCTATCTATTTGGGTGTAGGCTGAGTATGGCCATGCTGAGCATACATTACTGCGTACTACTACTCACTACCACTCGTACCAGACGGGCAACGGCCACGACGCCGATAGCCGGTTTCTGCTGACGTAAAAACATCCACGTGTGGTACCTCCACGTCCATCTTTCTTGCTTTATCCTACCTGTACACCATAGATATACCCCTTAGAGATGCTACCATCAGCATTCTTATGGGCTTTAGCACTAGCTCTAGCGTCTACATGCCTAGCGGCAGAGTCTTTGTATAAGACTTTAGGTGGTGAGACTTATCTAAAGACCAAGCCTTGAGCAGGTAGCTGATTGATAGTTGGAAGGGACGCTTCCGAGGCTGATATCAAGAAAGCGTACCGTGTAAGCGTGTCTCAGTTGAATACTCAAGTCTTGACTGACCGATAGCGCCTCTCCAAGAAGTATCATCCCGATCTGAATCCAGACGAAGCAGCACACGAGAGGTTTATTGAAGTAGCAAAAGGTATACCCATTGGTTTCCATGGCATGACAAATACTTACTAGCAGCATACGAGGTTCTGTCTGAACAAGAGGTATATACTCTCTCGTACGAGTCTCAGATATAAGCACAGGAGCTAATTGAAGACGCGGAACATATACGATAGACACGGTGAAGAAGGATTGAAACAACATGAAGCTCGTAAACAAGGTGGTGGGCAGGATCCCTTCGCCAGATTCTTCGGTGGTGGAGGTGGTGGCCAACAGGAGCAAAGAGGACCGGGGATGTTGACAAATCTGGAAGTCAGCCTGGCGGATATGTATACTGGAAGAACTGTCGAGGTGGGTATCTAGGTCTCTAAGCGCCCTAACGATCCGTTACCCTATTCTCTCTTACCGTCATTTTCCCCCAGCTTTCGCCTCCCTTCCATTGCCCTTCTTATCCTCCTTCTTGAGCTCTTATCAAAGTTGGGCCTCTCTACATTGGAAAACCCTCAAGCCCCCTTTATCACCTGGGAGGAACGAATATCGCTGATGCTAGTTCCAAATCCCTCGGAAGGTCATTTGTACTCACTGTCATGGCTCTGGAGCGCACTCAGATGCGGATATCAAGGGATGTGATACGTGTAAAGGACAGGGTGTAACTGTTCAGCGACATCAAGTTTTCCCTGGAATGTTCACGAATGTACAGATGACGTGAGTTTCTCATATTCCCGATTGCGCCGCCTTCCACTATGACTTGGCGTGCACATTATGTCGGCCTAGCCGGCAGGATGTACGCACTTGGGCTCTCCCCTCCAGATCACAATTCAACTCTCGACGCCCATAGCCGGATCCGATCTATGTCCTGCCACATCGATTCCTTGGTGTCTTGATTTTCTGGTTCTAACCCGACTGACATCAGATGCCAACAATGTAACGGAAAAGGCAAACGTATAGCCCGCCTCTGCTCCCGATGTAAAGGAATCAAAGTCCTAGATACCCAACATACCCTCGCAGTCCATATTCCCGCTGGTGCCCCTGAAGGGTTCGAAGAAGTGTTCAGTGGAGAAGCGGATGAGAGTACCGAGTGGGAAGCTGGAGATGTGGTTGTTAGGGTCAGGAGTCAGAAGAAAGATGGTGCAGGTGGATGGGGTAGGAAAGAGAATGGAATCGTGGGGCGAGTGGTCTTGAGTGTCGCTGAGGTGAGTCTTGGTTGCGATGGGCTTGGTGGTAGGGTGAGGTTTGAGGGAGGTGGCATAATCCTTAGAAATGGGAGGCGTCTGACCGAGGCTTTGAAATGGATCGCGGGATCGAGGGGGTGAGACAATACTGATGACAGGCATTACTGGGTTTCGAGAGGACAATGACACACCTTGATGGACGAACGATACCGATATCGAGGACAGGCACTACCCAGCCGCAGGAGGTCGAGGTGATAGAAGGAGAAGGCGTAAGTTCAAATTCTCAAATTCCGTTGGCTTTATCCCGGCTCTACTACATTATCCCGTCCGCCGTGAATAGGCCCTTATCCCCAAGGAAACCGTTGCCCATTTGTTTCTGATACGAGTTTCGTGCTGATGCTCAGATGCCGTCATTCCATGATGTCCCTCAAGGAGATATGTACATCGAATACAGCGTAGTGATGCCAACGGCAATAACGAGTGATACGAGAGAAAGTGAGTTCAATCTCCCTTTGGGCACTTGTTGATCGTCCTTTCCAATTCCTGACTTGATCACTCCATCGACGTCAATCGCGATCTTGAGTTGCGGAGAGCTGGACTGATGGCCAGAATTGCTGAATATCTTCGGTAGTACCCATTCGTCGCATGACGAGTTATAGACCATAGACAGTATATCCTAGATACAAGAGCAAGTCTGATGCATTGCATAGTCATAAGACCGGTACTCACTACTGCGAAATCCTTGTTTTTGGGCCACATGCAATATCCCCAGTCCGTATTGAAGCGTTTACCATTCGTAATTTTGCGATCGCAGGGAGTCAGGTCCAGCACATTCCTCAAATCTTACGAATGCCAAGCCATGCCGGTGGTTTCGGACCATATACCGTTCATCGAGCTGAACTGTGACGGCTAGCCACGGTCATCATCCTTGGTACCTACAGATATGCCACGGACCGGTGCATTGGTAAAGCGAAATTACACCGGTCGACCCGGAACCAAGTAGATCGGCTGTCAGCGGTCTTAACTTTGATCCTCAGTAAGAGCTGTTCTTCTTCTAGTCCACGCATCTCGAAAATTCCGGACCGGTACCATCATTCTCCTATATCATCGCCCGGCAGGAGAAGGGCACTAGTATAACATGGTTCCTCGCTTAGCCGCGAGTTATAGGCCGTCAAGCCACAGGCAGACGGAGTTACAAGTTCTAAACTCGTCTGCCAAGAGCAGTGCCTGTGGAGTCACCTGTCCGCTCCGCCTTGACCCCCCGCTGGTCTTTCTCCTTTCAATGTGTACGATAGATCCCTCTAGATCCCAATTCGGTAAATGCCGTTCGGGGCCACCGGCTCGTGCGTCCGATGATTGTCGTTGCCGTCAGGTTCTACGGGCGGTAAGAGACGGGATGTGGGCTAAATCTCGGATATTGACGCGTCTTATTCGGGTTACAGGGTGGCCAGACCTTTTTCATATATCTAGCCCCGATGGGGCGCCTTGGAGTTGCTTATTAACCTTCATCTCTTAATCTGTACAGCAATCAACAAGATGCAATCGGAGATCGACAACAAACAGGAGTTGGAACACGATGATCTGGAGCGAGCACACACTGGAAAGGGGGAAATGGTAGAGGAGAGGATTGAGTTGTCTGAGGAAGACGTAAGTCACCTTGTCCGCGACGCCGAGGGGGGTGCTAAATATCCAGGATAGAAGGATCAGGAGAAAGACCGATAAGAGGATTTTGGCTGTGCTGTGTTGGATCTACTTCTTGCAGATCTTCGACAAGGTCGTCTTCGGTCTCGGGAACGTTTTCGGTCTATCGGAGGATTTAGGCCTGACAGGTGCTCAATACAGGCAAGTCCGCTTTCCCGGTGATTATTCATCGGCTGATGATATAGTTTCGCCGGGTCAATTCATGCTATCGCTCAACTTGCCTGGCAGCCATTCTCATCCTATCTAATCGTCCGAATCCCCTCCAGGCCATTGATGACTTTCTTGGTATTCGCTTGGGGAGTCAGTGAGGCTTGTATGGCTGCTTCCAAGGATTATCGTGGGATCTACGTTACTCGGTAAGTATCCAACACCGAGTCCGGTTTCGATACTAATATGCAGTTTCTTCCTTGGATTATTCGAAGCTGGGTATGTCTACCACAACATTCCGGTAAAATCATGCTAATATAGCAGATGTTTACCATTGTTCTCCATCATCACTGCTCAATGGTACCGACGATCCGAACAGCCTTTGAGGGTAGCAGCTTGGTACGGTACCAATGGTATCGCTACCATTTTCGCCAGTATTTTGGCTTTCGGTCTCGTAAGTATATCCTGTCCAGACGAAGCCAGCTCTGATGAACAGGGACATATCAACTCGGAAAACTTCAAAGCATGGCAAGCCCTTTACCTCGTCGCTGGTATCTTAACCGTCGCCTCCGCACCTATCGTCTGGTTCTTCCTCGACAGCGACATCGAATCTTGTCGATTCCTCACCGAGACAGAGAAGAAGATGGCATATGAGCGATTGAGGGCCAACCAAACTGGTACTGGCACTCGTGAATGGAAATGGGATCAAGTTATCGAGGTGTTCGTCGACCCCAAGTCATATATCTGGTTGGGTATCGTTATGCTTCCCAACATCGGTGCTGCGGTTACCAATGTCTTTGGACCTACTCTTATCAAAGGTTTCGGATACGACAAATTTGTGTGAGTTATTTGATTCGCCTTTTGAGGAGCCTAGCTGATAGTCAGTACGACCCTTCTCAGTATGCCATTCGGAGCTTTGCAGACTATCGCCATTCTATTCGGATGCTTCTGTGCTGCCAAACTACGTATCAAGTCGGCGATCTTGGCAGGGTTGATGGTTCTGGTTGTCGCTGGATGTGCCATGATCTACGTCGAGGGAATCAGCAAGGATTTCACCGCATCAGTTGCTCTGGGTGGATACTACCTCATGGCCTTCTTGTTCGGCGGTAACCCATTGATCGTTTCTTGGATCGTTGCCAACACTGCTGGTCAGACCAAAAAATCAGTCATCAGTGCGTAATATACTCTCACCGTTCTTGCATTTACTAATCTACTAGTGGCCTTCTTCAACGCGGCTAGTGCAGCCGGAAACATCATCGGCCCTCTACTATTCAAAGCAGAGGACAAAGCGGCTCACTACGCACCCGGTGTACGAGCTGTTCTCATCATCTTCATTGCTCTCGTCGGACTTATCGGTATCCAAGTTGTCGTACTCTGGTTGTTCAACAAGCAACGACAAAGACAGCGAGTCGCCGCTGGAAAGCCCGCTCACATTCACGATACATCTATGGAGTCCAAGTACCAGGCCTATGGAAAGGATGAAGCTGGTGCTGGAGCTGGTGTCGGTGCGCATGGTAAGTCATCCTGATACTTATGATGAGCTAAACTAATCTCTCAGCGCTCGAGGATGTGACAGATGTCAAGAACAACGAGTTTGTGTATGTCTATTAAGCAGTAAATATCAGGATTAAGAAGGTAGTTTTATTTTAGTGATGTACAAGTCTTGCTTTGCCATTATGAGAAGAGTACCCCTTTATGCTTTATTGAGCCCGAGGAGCCCGCCCGACGAGTACTCAATGCTCGAATGTGCGCACTTGAGGAAGCGTAATAGCTATCGGATCAACGATCATATCTATTGAGTGAACGCGCGGTTTGAGGAAAAACCACAGATCGGGATACAACCCCCTCATATTTACATTCATGTAGATTTTGAATACTACAATACAACGTCATTTCTCTCCTGTACCCCATCCTTGGCTGATTGAGATCTGGGGATACATACAGAACTACGAATTGCATATCTACTGCCTGCATTGTCGTCTTCTTTGCATCACATATCCTGGCCGTCATGATGGACACCGTCATCGCGTCTACCTCCCATCAGCCCCTGTGGTATCATCGACCGCTAATCCCGATAGGATCCACGATCAGTCATCGACCCGTGTCGTCCTTTCTATTCAGTGTCGTCATCGCAATGATCTCCAGGGTCCGGTGATCCATTCCTTGTTGTGGCGACGATCGGTAAATCTGAAACCAAGTTGACTGTCGTCGTCAAACGGCAAGGGACATGCATACCTTTGTACTACGACCCACAGTCTTCGGGCATCAAGAGCAATCTGGCTGTTTCGGAACCTTTTCCGTTGTGGTGCAAAACGTTATGATTTATGTCGATTATCACAATGATCGTCAGCCCCTATTCACCTTTGAGGCTCTCAGATGATCGCTGTTTTGACATTGCTCACGAACAGATATATAATCGTTGGCAAAATGGCCTGACTCTCTCTATCATCGAAACAACAGTTCAAATATATCAAATCAATAACACTGTACCTGAAATTATTACTACACAGTATCATGTTGTCGTTCGTCGCTAAGAGGTATCTTCTAGCCTTGGCAGCACTTCCTTGTGTCTCACTTGGTGAGTAGCATGATGGTCTCAGTGATTAGCTGACGAACGAAGTCTCACGTGCAAGTCCAGCTCAGATCCAAAGCAGAGCTTCCCACGACCTGCTATTCGCCAAGGGTGGCCCTTCACTCGATGATATCGCAATCAAAGGCGGCCTGGACACCAGACGTTGTGAGTCATTTCACAAACTTCCATCATTCGACACTGATCTGTAGCCGAAGAAGCTTCCATCTTCGCTCAATGTCTTATCGCTTTGGTCAAGTTGAATCCCAAGAATACGGTCACTCTGTGGTTCAACGAACCCGTCGGGGAAGCCGACGTCGTCATCACAGACACCAAAGTCAAGCCATATTACATTGGCGACGTTGATACCGACAAAGAGATTCCAGAGGTGCCAGTCAGCCGGGACCAGGCACAGCAAGCGGCCGATCAGGCGGGCGAGCACATTGACGATATGAAATTTGGCTACACCGATGACTCAGCTTGGTGAGCATTCGTCACTTGTGCGCAAACGAGATTGACCGAGCAGGTGGCCTTATGCTGTATTCACAGGAGCGGTAAAGGCTGGATGGGATAGACACAACAACGAAGCTCTTACTCCCGGACTACTGGCCGAGCAGACATTGACTATCCTCAGTGGCTATGACGCTTCCATCACCCCGCCTGAGATTTTCTTTGATTACCGTACGTCCTTCCTCGATTGGACTGGTCACAATTAGTCAAACTTGACTTACATTAGTCAAACGGCTTGAAGATGCGGATCATACCCCATTCATTCTTGAGATTGCCGAATTCGATCCGGCAAATGAAGACCTCAAGAAAAGAAGATGGGAGAAATGGATAACTGTAATGGCGTATGACGATTCGACTAAGCTGTCAGTGTACTCTTACAAAGAAGGATTGAGCTCATACTAAAAGGCTCGACTATGCTACTTCCTTTTACGATGGTGACGGAGGTATCACTGAGAAGGGGGTCAATATCCAAGACATCAAGATTCTCAACATCGTTCGGCTCACTGCCGGCAATGCGTTCGACGGCCAGCGAGCACCGAAATACCAACAGACGGCCGACGACATCCCTGCACCGGCCGCTACCACATCGGTCTGTTTCGGGCACTCTGACTGCTAGTATCCGTAGTGATCAGATCGCTGCAATGTATTGGCGTGGCAAGCGCTTGAGGCTGTCCATGACATTACTTGTGAACATGTATCAGCTTCGAGTCTCCAATATACTCTTATTTTTTTGTGCCTGGTCAGGCTTGAGTGCTTGAGAGCGGGTCGATCGGCGACATCGTTCCCGACTGGAACATAAGCAAAGCGCAATTGGAACACGGTCACTTGGATGACGCGCACTGACATGAGCTTCTACCAATTTACCACTTTGGGCTTCTTCTGTAACGCCAAGCTGTGCCGGCCGGACGGCACCTTCAGGATCGGTTGTTGTGGTTCTATCTTATCTTGTTTGTTCTAGCAATCACAACGATGGACCCAGTCAAACAGGATCCCTTTCAAAACCCCTCCGGACCAGCCAAAGGAGGTGCCGATCCTCAGTATGCCCCACCCGCTGGTGCTCCACCTCCACCGCCCGCCTACATCAAGGATGTCAGCATGAAGGATACCGCCAACTACAATACCGATGCTCATCTCCTTGCCGCTTGTCGATCTAAAGGCATCTCGCCTTACTTCGCTACTCAAATCACCCGACTTCGGGAGTATTCCTCCATTCGACTTGTGCTCGACGATTCGGGATCGATGAAGGCTATGCTCAATGTTTATGGACAACCACCTCGTAGCCGATGGCAGTTACTGCAAATCATGGTCAAAGAGATCTTCGACTTGATGACAGTCGCTCGTGGCCGAGATCCTGTGGATGTGTACTTCTTGAACATGTTGCCAGGAGGAATGAAGGCCGACTCGGTAGATCAGCTACAAACGTTTTTCAATACCAGTCCAAACGGTACCACACCCACATTAGAGGTTATGCGGGACATCATGACACCTGAACATATGATCCATGAGGAAGGAGTCTTGACCTTGCTCATTACAGATGGTGCACCTAATTGCGGTCACCAGGCTTTCCGAAACTTCCTGCTCGATGCGCAACGTCGGTACCCTGCGAGTTACATTACCGTTGGACTATGTACGGATGACCCGGCGACTGTCAACGAATACGAACAGTCACTCGACAACGGAGTCCCACATTTGGATGTCATGTCTTCATACGAGGAAGAAAGCCGGGAGATTAAGCGGATCCAGGGACGGAAGTTTGGGTTTACATATGCGGACTGGACCGTCAAGTTCCTATTGGGCTCGCGGATCACGGAATGGGATAGTCTGGACGAAAGAAAGTTATCCAAGAGGGAATTGGAGATGATCCAAAAGTTCGGCAATGCGTACTTGGGTGTCTCAGGCGGTGCAGGCGGAGCAAACGGAATGGACAAGAAGAAGAAGGACTGCGTAATCATGTGAGTAGGTAATAATGGGCAACACATCTCGCTTTTGGCTCAAGTGTCAACGGCTACAAATCCAGAACAGACACAGGGATATAGGTATATAATGGATGTATCAGAATCCAGTTTTCGCGTACGTAGCCCTGCTGGGCCATGGTTGCAGCTAGCGAGATCCAGCAGCTCCTTTGAATCCAAAATGATGTCGATCAGAACAAAGGATAGTAGGGGTCATGATACGTCAGCTAGTTGGCTCATCACCATCCGAAGATCTCTATTCTAGAAGTCGATCATATTGTCACCTTATCTTATTCGATCAAAGTATTCGTCAGCCACAGCCATGATTCCGTCTTCGCTCCTCCTGTTCCTGGTCGCCAGCGGTATATCTAGCCGGCATTTAATACACTGATCACCCACTGATGACAGGAACTCTTGGTATGTCGCCTACTGGAGCGATTGCATCTGACAATGCATCGCCTGAGACCACCAATTCCGCCGTCTCCTCCCCAAGTACCTACTTCCCAACATCACTCGAGTCAGAAGTATCAGCCAACAGCGTTCTGCCTTCCTCCTCGTCCTTGTCTTCGAGCTCTTCGGCTTCGGCAGCTGCTACTGAAGGAACGGAATCGTCGCCCGGCCCAGATCTCATCAGACTCTTCGGAATCAACAACACTCCAACCGTAGATCATGTTGCGGATAGTGAGTACATCGGGTGACTGTGTAAAGGTCCTTGACTGATAGCTTAGGCAGAGACGTTGCGCTGGACTCGCAGCCAGGCTATGGCATGTTTTGATTAAATTCCAGCTTGAGCTGATGTCAATAGCTATCTTCCGGGCAGCAGTGACCGTTATATTGGCTCTCACCAAATGCTCACCTAATGGAAAATGGATTCAGTCAATGTTCCAAGCTTCGAATGATCGAGACTTGAGCAATCAAGGTGGTGATTACACCACCGTAGCACTTTTCTCCAATGAGACTGACGGATCCAAGTGGCAAGATTGGATCATGCAGCTTGACAGAAACAATCTTGTCAATGTGGAAGTGGAAGCGGAGGGCTTCGCGAGGAACGCAAGTGGAGCCGACTTTGGGATACCATGGTGAGCTAAACACCCCAGGTTTCAGACCTTAAATTGGCGATGACTGATCTCGGTTAGGTGGCCTTGGGCTTTAATTGGAGGTGCACTTGGAGCTGGGTGGTCGCCTGGGGAACCTGACCGGACAAACTACCACTGGAATCAGCTGTTTCACATTCTCACCGGTGAGGAAGTGAATATCACCGACACCTCAGGTCTTGACCCAGACACTCTATGTGAGCTGAACAAAGTAGCCCGCAGTCAGCAGCTGGGTTTGATAGGGTCCGAATATCTGTCCAAAGCCGACTATACTCCGATACTGATTGAATGGGAAGAAGATTGGTCAGTTGTCATGTCTACTTCCGTCAGGGAGGGTGTCCAGTGGTGCGTCAAGCCTGTGTTTTCCTATCTTCTCAATCCGCTGATTCTGTGCAGGCTTGGATGGGCGGATCCGTATCCAGGCCATGCTGAAAGACCAGACAGGTCCAGCAACGAAGATGATGGAAGGCTCACTGTATTTACCAAGTATAGCACATTCCCTAAAATCACCCAGGTGATGCACCTCAAAGACTTTGTCTCGTTCGATGGCAGACCGATAATTGGATAAGTCGTCGTTAGAGTGGTGTTATCGATGTTTAGACTCAGGTCTTGTGATTAATGTATGTATCGTGCGGTGTCGCGGATGATTCTAGACTGGAACTTGAAGACTGCGTATGGCCAGCAGTTCAGGAAACCTTTGTCGCATACGGCTCCTGCGTCACTCGCCTCTCGCTTTGGAGAGTTTCAGCCAAGTATCATGACGCCTTTTTCGCTGTGCAATAGATGAGTAGGACCGCTTACAAAGTTCAATGAATTCCGATGTTCACTAAGCGGAGATGTGACATTATCCCGCCTGGTGGATCATGGTTTCCGATAACCTAGCGGCAGATGATAGGCAGGTCTGAGACAGCCAGAGCTCGATTCTTCTTGCAAGATGAAAGCGTCTCCGGAGAACATCACGATCTCTTCAGCGTGAAGCTCCCATATGAGACGATAGGCAGGTCTGAGACAGCCAGAGCTCGATTCTCCTTGCAAGATGAAAGCGTCTCCGGGGAAAATCACGATCTCTTCAGCGTGAAGCTCCCATATGAGACATGACCTCAGCCAAGTGAAGCCAAGGCTTGAATATTTGGAGGAAGGGGGCAAAAGATCTCTGCGGTCCGTGAGCAGGCCAGGGATCGATATGTGGTGCGCGATGTTCAGATTGGGACTATTCTCGGACTTTGACCGACAGGTGGGGGTTGCCAAGTTGTAAGTGACTCGACCCCCCCACTTTAGCCCACCGCGCCACATGGACGCATGATCCCCTGAGATTTAATGAAATCCGCTACTAGGAGATGACCGACTACGCCCCACTCGTCCAGTTGATTATCCACCATCTGACCGCTCCACGATGGGTTCGGCCAGAATCCGACACTACTACACTTTGTTCGAACGGTGTCCACGGACTCCGACACCTCCGAGGGCAAGAGTGGAGTAGATATGCTGTTATATATGATGGCCTGTGGACCGGCAGATAGCTGAGAGTACCCAAATCACCACCATGCTCCCATTGATACTCACCCTTTTCGCTTCGCGAGTGCAGGCTGAGAATTGGCAAAATTGGTGCGGCAAGCAGTACGAGGTAGGAGCACCCCGTACACCTCCATCGGCCGACAGTCGATTCTCTTATCCCTCATCCGGTGATCAGAAGCTACTAGACTTCAAGTGTTCCACTGCGAGCTCGATCTATCTACCGGGAGATGATTCGCTCGATCCGCCAGCGATGGTATTTGACGCTGCTGTAGCGTATGATTACGGCCAACCGGGTATGTTCAACTCGTCTGACCCAGATATTTTAGCTAACGTGTTATGCAGTGTTTGGCAGCGAAGGCGAATACTTGACCGTCTCGGTATCTCTCAACAATTCTACCAATATACTTGAAAACGTCCAGGTCCCTATTGGGGCATACGGCTTAATGTCCAACTTTAGCCTCTCCGATCTAGGTCTCTCGCCCTCGACCGACCCCGCTTCGATCACTTGTACAGCTCAGCACGGCAACGCTACTTATACCGACACCACCGAATTGATGTATCTACCCGAAAACCCTTACAATGGCTCGTCGGTCAAGATCGATCGAAAGACGGGATACTTGAAGGTACAATATGATGCCGGACAGGAATGGAAACAGGTCTTGCCTTTCGGATTCTATGACGTGAGTGGCCATCTCGATACCTAAATGTCGATCCTAGTTGACAGGTAGAGTATCAACACTACGGAGGTAGAAGGTCAGGGCTTTTCAGATCCAGATGGAGCGCCTATTCCACTGCCACTGCAGGCGAATGAACGAGGAGAGGTGAGTCTCGAAGCACATCGACTATGATCTGCGGGACTAACCTCCAGTTCACTTATAGCAACAAGGAGAAGCTACAAATCATGAGCAGATTGAATTATACCATGGTTCACCCAGTTCCACCTGGAAACTCGTACCGACTCAACGGCAACGAGACCGCAATTTATGAATACTTTGACGAGGCCGAGCGACTAGGTTTGGGGGTCATGTACGATATGCGACATAGTACGTATCTTTATAGCTGCTCGCAATCTGGACAGAGAAGGCATCAGGCTGATTTGACAGGTTTCGCGAATCTAACCCTGGTCCAGCCCCAAATCGAAGAGTTCAGATCACGCAAGGGTCTACTTGTTTGGTATACTGGCGACGAGCCAGATGGACCTCCTACGCCCCTCAACACCACCAAAGACACTAAAGACCTTATTCATTCTGTTGATCCCTATCATCCAGTGGCCCTCGTCCTCAATTGCGCAGACTACCACTGGACCGAGTTCTCGTCCGGTGCCGATATCCTACTGGCCGACCCTTACCCTATTGCTCTGAACGGTGCTTTCTCCAAGAGATGGTCCACGCCTATCACCTACGACTATGGTGTCTCTGGCTGTGATGGCTGCATGGGTTCATTTTACGATATCACCAACAGGATTGATGATTGGAAGAACCGAGCGCGATTGAGTGGTAAAGCAAGGGATATGCCATTGTGGATCGTACCCCAAATGTTTGCCGATCATGGAGACGAGTTCTGGTGGCGAGCACCAGAAGGAGACGAGGGAGCCGTACAAGTCGTCCTCGCTTGGAATCATGGTGTCACAGGGCATTGTGCGTGGTACTTCTCCAGCGCTGGTGTCGACGTACTCTACGTGCGTTCTTCTTTTTCTTATCGACGTCAGAGCTGACGAAGTGTAGAATGCTTCATCGGTCGCTACCCAATTACTGGCTCAGTCAGCTTTCACCATCGATGCCGTCAATACCCGACGCAAGGTCGCCACTAATATGCCGTACGACGGTGAGAACGGTCTCGACGTCGCTGCCTGGACTCGAGTCCGAGATGACGGTGTTCAGGAAACTCTAGTACTCGCCGCTCAGGTATTCTACAACTTTGCAGGCGTGCCAAGCGGCACCGTCGACTTTGAGGTGATGGGATTGAACGGCACCGTTAAGGAAGTCCTCTTTGGAGGTGTCAATATCACAGAATCGGGTGCACCAATGTTCACTATGGAGAGGACGAGTGTCGCGGGAGTGATATTAGAAGGCTAAGGTGCAGAAATAGAGGCTAGAATGGTTGTGAATTGAAGATATATAATAGGAGAACAAAGATGAAAAGAAGTACATGAACGACAGAAAGACTGTGCGGTTACGTTTCCCGTATCATGTTAACATATTCTCTGTTACCGATCGGTTCATCTGCGATATATGCAACACCGAGGTAAGTCAAAGGACTGGTGCTCGAAACCGGGTTTATGTTTAAAGGAGCGGTACCGAAACCCGTTTCATGACTCCACTACGGAATGCACCACAAAGGACCAATGGGATCAGACAGCTCAACCCCAATAGCGAGAAAGGTAGCATCCAGGAGAATATTTTTGGAGATGTATCACCTCCCTTGGACTTCCAGGTATATATTGTGACCTGGCGTTTCTGTCCCTTCTTTCTGATTCATTACATTGCTTCTTGATTTTGAAAACCTACCAAATTTACTTAAATCAAATTACTGCACTGCACAATAACCCCAGGATAAACGAACGAACGGTATGTTATCCTACAGAACAGGTTTACTCTTCTACTTGGCTATCGGGGGTAAGTCGATCATCACTGTTTTGCGATCTCGATACTGTCTTGACACACGCTCATACTTTCAGCAATCGCCACTCCCCTCAAACGAGCACGACCGGAGGTTACAGATATGGTGACAACTTCATCTGAACCCACCGCGCAATCCACTACGTCTACTGGGGTGTCTTCACATTCATCTTCATCTTCGGATTCCATGACTACCGAGCAATCCACCACGGCTACGGGGGTGTCTTCATATTCATCTTCGGACTCCATGTCCACCTCTACCATATCCTCCTCTGCCGTTCCCAGTGCTACTGGGGGGGTCAACCTAACTGCTCTTTTTGGTGAGGGAGAAAGACCTGACATACGACATTTGGCCGCTGGCAAGTCCCAACTCCCGCTCCAAATGAATGAACAAAGCTAATGGTTCAGTTGGAGAGACTCTCACGTACGAAAACAATAGTATGTCGTGCTCACCTTACTCCCTTTCAACCTGACTCGCTTGGAGATGTGATGACGAGTTGACATATTGTAGGAACCCTCACATCCATATCGACCGTGCTTCTCGCATTGACCAAACTGAATTCGGAAGGGGAATGGATCAAATCGCTATTCGACCTGCCTGGACAAGGGGGTGCAGTATATGAGGGCTCGGGTGTGGTTAATATCACGATTGCCGAGAGCGGAAGCTTGTTTGACAGTTCTGTGGGGGACAAGGAAAGTGCGAGAATTGACAAGGAGAATCTGCACCGACTCAAGGGTCTGGGTGTTCAAGACGCGGATATCAAGGAGCCTTGGTGCGCGATCAGAGTCAACCGTTTCAGAGCAACGTCCGACTGACCTTATCAGGTGGCCCTGGGCTTTGATCGAAGCGGTTCTAGACCAGAATCCAGACATTAACCCGGAAACCCTCTGGAGCAGTGATCAGTTAAAATATAAGACACTCTTGAAAATTTTGACTGGCCAAACAAATATCGACAGTTTAGATTATAGTCAAGACCCTCAGAAGACTTTAGATTCTAGTCAAGGGCCTCAGAAGGAGGACGGTGAGTGCTTTAGAATGTCAATACGGCATTATACATGTCGCTTATGTTCTCTCAGCTCAACGCGAGATGGAGAACGCCGACTTCAGTCCAATTTTGTTCCGACGCCCTGATGATTCGTGGGCTGTCGTGATGAGGGCCCCTCACGTAAATGCCGAGGGCAAGAAGCAGTAAGCTTCTTCCATCAAAGCAGATCGCCATGAGCTGATGACCCCCAGGATCGGATGGGCCAGACCATTCTCCGCTGCCGACAACGATCACGAAGGAGAATTCAACTCATACACCTTATTGGACGATCTCGACATATCTTGGATGGTCTTCGCCGAAGACCCAGAGCCTTTCGATGGTCGACCGGATAACATGAAACATGCCAGCAGTAGGTAAATCAGCTGTATCAGTAAAGCTTCAACCGCTACATGCACATTTGCCTTCATGTATCAACATTGTATCTATATCTTGAATCAGGATCCGTGTTCACGTCACTTCTATATCGAGAAAGGTTGCGCGGAGGCGGGGGCGAAAGAGCTTAAAGCTCGGCGGCGTGGGCGTAACTAAATGCGTTGGGAGCGGTGGGGTCGTGGCCGCCGAGAGGGGTGGTGGGGACATCATCGGGATCAACATTGTCGTTCTTGAACGCTACCGGTCAGCACTGCAATCATGAGAGTGAGGGTGCTTTACCAGTCTCCGACTCCTTCTTCTGGGACTGGGAGTTATCCTTGGCTTGATCGTCAGCTCTAGCCTACTCAATGCGATGTGCGACTGACATTGCTTCTTGTCCTGCTTCTTATCTCCCTTCTTCTGGTTCAGAGAGTTTCCATTGCTTTCAGCTACATTTTAGTAAACGACATGGACGACCGCTCGGGGATGATCTACCCTGCTTTTTGGCCTCTTCCTTCGCTCCATCCACTGATTGTCAGTCATCGTCCCTATATAGAATCGGAGAAGGCACTGACATTTCTGCTCAGCCTGGTCCTTGGCGTTTCCAGCTTGTTTCTTTGCTTCATCCTTGGCGCCATCCACTACTTGTTAATATCATTGACCGACAAGTAAGAGGAGACTCACACTGCTTCTTGGCTTGTCCAGCGGCATCACCAGCTACATGTCAGCATCCCTTCTATCTCCACTGAAAACACGTACCCTGCTTCTGAGCCTCTTTTGTAGCCTCACCAGCTAATCATCAATATCTGCACTTCACCGCAAGCAATAGAGAAACAAACCCTGTTTCTGAACCTTTCCAGCCTGACCCTGGACATATCCAGTAGCTTCCTGAACCCTCTTCTGAAGATCCTGAGCGATTTCACCAGCTTGCTTCTTGTATTGATCAACGGGTACACCGGCATTTCTAGCTCGTAGTTCGACATTGTTGGTAACGTCAAGGGCAGTAGTTTTGGCTTGATCGATGATCCTGTTGATTAGCATGACGCAAACTGCCTGTCGCCGTGCTTGTCGCCGACCAACGGGTATGAAAAAAAAGATTCAGGGATCGTAAAAGGAGAGAAGACCTACTTGCCAATATTCTGCCTGTCGGCCACCCCCGCAGCGGTCGACTTGGCCTGCTCAATCATTCTACTCATCAGCACCGCTCAAACACTCGAAGCAGAAAGCGGAACCGACCTACTTCTTTAGATCCTCCCCCTTGGCTTCCCTCCATTTTCCAGCATCAGCCCTGACATGACTTTGTTCCCTCAATACCACGTTCCAAATACCCATAACGAGTTCGTGGATTGCTGCAAAGATGAATTGGAACCATGTGTCTTTAATGTGTCTGTAGTAGAACGCTGATACTTGCGAAATGAAGATTGCGAATAAGGAAAAGAATGGTCGGAGGAAGTAGTAGAATCTACGAGTCAGCTCTCTGTATCCAGATACGGTAGGGGAAGAATAAGAGTTAGAAGACATACGTGGCATTGACGAATGAGGCGTGTGGTCGTTCTTTGACATTGACCCTCGAGACATACATCTTTCCTTGATCTGAACCTTGAGATTCGAGGTGGATCTGGGCTTGACAGTTCCATGCTGATCCTAGGAGTGAAGAGATGACGGGGATAGACTTGAATTTTCGTTTGAATTCAAAGTTGACGATTTTGTGTCTACTATCAGCGTTTACTGTCATCTATGAACGCCTCGAACGAATGAAAGAACAAGACATCAAGCTTGACGAGACGGAAGGATTTGGGGTCTGGGAGAGCTGAGAGGGTTGAGAGGGTTGGAGCGAAGAAGAAGGAAGAATAGACCCACTTGTCGTCGTAAGAAGGCTTGCCAACTACTTGGTTACTGTCCGCAATTTGAGCCTGAAGAGCTGTGAAATCCCTAATCCTGCTAGCCCCCTTGATCTTCAACGCAGAGTTGTCGATAGATGCATCATGCTAGCTGTCAGTAGTTGAATGACCATCAGAGGTCGGATGATTCACCTTGAAGAACTCGTGAATGGCAGAGTCGAATTCATTGCTAAGTGTAAGTTGAAATTTGATTTCCTGGGAGGCCGACGCGACTCACGGGTCCAAGGAGGTGAAGCCCTTGACTAGCCTCTCGATATCTTGCTTGACGTTGTTTGCGTCCATTGTTGTTGAGGTGTATGTGGTGGTAGTGAGAGACAAGTGGACGGTGAGAGGTTGAAAGGGATAATATTCCCATGTCGTATATCTCTACTCGTATCTTTCTTGCATAAAAGGTTGACGTCATCATCATCATATCTTGGCTTGGATGTCGCAGTATTGATACCGTACAAGCGTGCATATATGGGGGCACTGGACTGATGTGTACGACTCGCCCTCTTGGACTATCAGTGGACCTATGTGATATTCTCATGCATAGCTGTAACCCAGGCAGTCACCCATCTATCCTCTACCCCTCCCTCTACCCCTTCTTGGCGGTACACTCAGATAACCGCCGGTTCGGAAACATCCGATATAATGGTGGAGTAGGTGATCGTCGATCCCGTGTCATAGGCTGAAATTTACTATCCATCAAGCAATCAATCAATCAACCGCAATGAGCTTCACACGTACTTTGATCAGAGTACCAACACTCACCAAATCGACACTCGCACTCAAGAGACTCCCTGTTCTATCACGAGCGATCCACTCGTCGCCATATCGACTCGCCGACTACCCAGCCGATCCATACCCACTCCCCCTCTCTCGAGAAGTAGAACAACAACGAGCTCAACCTCAGGGTGGAGTTCAATCGGGCGAATCGTCAGCCCTCAACACAGAGACAGAGGAAGAATGGCCTATGCCCCAGCCACTTGATCGAACTGGAGAGAAGACCGAGACAATGAGGGCAAGGCTGGTATATCAGGCTAGAAAGAGAGGAATGCTGGAAGGGGATCTGTTGTTGGCTACTTTTGCAAGGGATAATCTTGCCAGCATGGATCACGACGAGTTGAAGCAGTTTGACAAGGTCAGTATACCCACCTTGTATTTGACCTCAGGCTCATTTCAGATGCTTGATGAACCCGATTGGGATATTTACTACTGGTCTATCGAGAAGAGGCACCCTCCTGAGCGATGGGCTGGAAGTAAGCTATTAGAGCAGTACGCCACTCTCTTTCAGCTGTGAAGAACGATAGCTGATGATAGGCTCAAAAAGCATGCCAAGAATGAAGGAAAGGTTGTAAGGTTCATGCCGGATTTGAAGGACCAGCAGTAGGACGTAGTGGGAGGGAAGAAGCAGTATCGTCGTTATAGCAAAGTCATCTGTCGCATGTATAAGAGTGTTGTCTTTCTGGCTACCACAAGTGGATATCCTACATACGATCTGCAGCAGGTGGACTGCAGGTGGACTACTGTACCTATACATACCCCTTGACTCGGAATTGACCGGGTTTCAGTCCGCCACTTTCGAAAAGTCAAGAATCAACTGAACATTCAACTTGACCCCTCTGACGCTCAATTTCAGACAGTATCCAGCATGTCTACATCGCCATTTCCTGACCAGGTAGTGAAAGCAAGAGAGGAACGACCTAAAGACTGCTTGTAAGTCATCCTCTCGTCTGTTGCAGGCGAGATGGGATCAGGAGAATCAAACGACGGAGTTGACGACAGATCATGTCGCCTGACGGGAGCAGCTACTTTCACAGGTTTAGGAATCTATGCACTTCGTCAAGCGCAATTGCAAGGTACTTTCCAGAGAATCAGACCTAAAGGATCGCCTGTAGTGGGTGGGCAGGTAACGGCTGTTATTGGTGTTGGTGAGTCATCGTGCGGATATTGGTTCTCGACCTGGCGGGTGGGGCTGATTCCAGTATGTATCTCACTCGGACTAGGCCGGTTGGTGATGTGAAGGAGTTGGTGGAAGTCAATCAATGATAAGGGTGTGGGAGGGATCTGGAAGGTGAGTGATTTCCGTCAGGAATTGGATCAAGGGCTAATTCTCAAGTACCCAAGTGTCGTGATACAGGCCACCATCATATCTTCCATAAGTGTCCCCATCGGCACTCACGCCGATACGTCACTCGTAGGAAATCACCGCACGAAGCAATATCCCCCCAGCCTAAGCTCGAGTCGGGATAGCAATCGAGATGAAGCGCTAGACCCTTCGACATCGAACCGAATGTATGACTGCTTCCATACGGACTACACGGTATAGAGGAATGGGCATCGAGGAATGGCGGTCGGCGACGGGTTTGCATCGGGATGGTCTACGATATTCCACCAAATGAAAGGATCGTCCACCCAAACGTTCAAATACCAGAATTCCTTTAATCACCCTTCGTGGACTCGTCTCAGGCTCTACTTCCATTTCGCATCACCTCCAAATTAGGGTTATATGGATGCAAGGATTGTATAGGAGTAAGATGAACGGAGGTGTCTTGTATTCCCCTTGGTCGACTTTGTATATATCGCTCCACAATCGCTTGATCCTTCTTACTCACTCAATATATTTACTCTTCCCATCACCTTCTTTCTCGCAAACGATACTCACGACGACATAGGAGAGATGCCACCATACTATCACTCCACCTCAACTCCGTACTCGTCAATCCCCTCTACTCCAAGGAGCGGAGCTTTATTCCCTCCTCTTCGATACTCCCATACACGTAATTCCAGCTCCACCTCAACATTGACCTCCAATCTGGTCCCCAAGAACGATAAAGAAGGCCTGAGGGGTTCTGATCAATACCATCTCGACCGAGAATACCGACTCGAGGAAAGAGGACCATTCGATGAAGATGATATTGAGCTTCAACTCTCTTCCCCTTTAAATTGCAAGAGTAAGGGTGAAATGGTTACAAGAGTATTCAAGTTCTGTTTGGTCCTTCTCCTAGGATTGGTTCTGATCGGGGCATCTGTTCATATGATGGATCTCATTCATCACGGGTACGTCCCAATATGATATAGGAACGAGCTGAAGATGTAGCTCTCCGCTAGAGATCTCCAAGGCGCATCTAGTCGACCTCGGTCCTGAAGATCGAGCTCCTCTCGATTTCAAACATCATGCGACTATACGACATACTTCAATCCATGTCCCTGCTTATCCCAAATGCGATGAGGCTGAATGTCTGATCCATCAGGTACCTGGAGAAGGTGCCGAACCGGAGAAGACTGCTACTATCCTCCCCGACTCCTCCATCAGCACCACCGTCACGGTCTATCCTCACCGAGTGACAGCGACTTCGCCTCCGATATGTGTTCCTCCACACTGTTACCCCCACTCGCCCCCTGGACACGTAAACCACCAGTCAACCGGGGAAGGTGAGGGAGAGGGAGATGATACTGTCCCAACTCCGTATCCATATATCCCTGCACTTGAGCGAGCGGATTACGAGGGTTGCGACTACGGAGAAACCCCGCCGATATGCGTGCGTCCGTATTGTGATCCTCATCCTCCTCCGGGTCATCACCACTACATTGATGATAGCGAAATACAAGTCGTGGAAGATACAGAAACACATCCCAGTATTCCTCCTCATTCTGATACCCATCCCTTGGAACTCGAGGAAGAGATGAACGCGAACAGGGACGAATCACCACCAATCTGCGTTCCACCTCACTGCTGTCCCCATCAACTTGTTGATTATGGCCATGACGGATCAACTCTTCACACCAACACAAACTCGGTAGTTGATCAATCAGAATCACTGGCACCCGATGAACCGCGTCAGCAACCGCCTCACTGCCACCCAACAGGCGAAACACCTCCAATATGCCTTCCACCTCATTGTTACCCTCATCCTCCACCTGGACACCACCACGGCCATGATCATGACCATGATCACCACGAAAATCACTACATCCAGAACCCCGAGGCGGATCTGCAGACTCGGACTATGGTATCCCACTTAACATCCTCTGACCAGTACCAAGTTTACAGCCAGACCCCGCCGATCTGCGATCCACCTCATTGTCATCCCCATGGATCGGAGATGATGATACAGACAGACCAGCAGCGGGAAGACGATTATCTTTCCACAAATCCCGAATACCATCGATATCGAGTCCCGGAGAAGGCGGTGATCGGGATTACGAGCATGGATGAGGAGGATAGGAAAGAGGATGAATCGATTTGTATGCCTCCTATCTGTGTTCCTCCCGTCGAATCACCTTAGTCTGTGTTCCGCCCTTGTGTGTACCACCTACGGCTTAGGTTATGGAGAATGGGAATGAGGCTGAGTACCTTTCCTTTTGATACAAGCTGTATTACGCCATCTATCACATGTCATATAGATCACAACGTCATGCATATATACTCGATATGGCCTAGCCCAGCTCCTGGCCAAGTTGTCCGATAAGCCTGTAACCTCTACCAATCCACTGCCAATACGACAAGTATCTAGCCACTAGGCATCGGTCTGTTATTACATACGTTCAAGACCGAGGTATTTCTGGCCCTGCCCACCCACTTTGAAGCGGCCAGCTACCCCTCCTCATCATCATGCGAGAACCGAGCGACTTTGCCCCTAGCTTCCTCTACTTTCCGATTAACGATCCATCGAACTCCCCATCCTTCTTCCCAGCCTAATTTAACCCATAATCGCTCAGATGCCGTATTGCCTTTGAATACATAACAGAAGTTGCGTTGGCTCTTTGCTTCATGCTCCCCTCCGACGATATCTATGCTTTCTTCACCATGTTTTTCGTGGTCGTCAAGCTGCGTACGACGATATCTGATATTCTGCCTAACCACGATTTCAGCTAATCCCTTCCTACGCCATGCTGGGAGGGTATATAGTGCCCCTAGAGCTCCATCTGCATGTACTACTATCCAGCATACTGCTTCGTTCCGTGAGTCGGCTTGACGAATGACGGTAGAGAGATGAGCGCGGGAGGCGTAATATGCGTGTGGGCGGGGTACGTCGCATGTTGACTGGATCTGGGTGTTAGTTGTTCCTAGTTCCGCGAGGCTACTTATGACCTGGAAGCGAGGTGGCACGGATACGATAGCATGAGGTGGAGTGTGAGGGTTGAGGTGAGTACAATCGGTCCGAGATTGAGAGATAGGGTGGTGGGTGGCAGGCAGAGTCAGATGACTTACCATATCTATATCCCCGTCTCTAGCTCTATCCAACTTTAATCCCATATCCGCTAACATTCCTTCATCCGTATCACCTTTAATCCCTCCTTCATCTAAATACCCCTCCCTCAGCCTACATCCCGTCGGAGCAAGGAAGACTGAACATTCAACCAATTCCCTAGCATCCACCACACCCCTCATAACCTGATTCCAACGACTTGAAATTGCTCCCAATGTAACCTCCTGTCCATAGATACCCACTATACACTCCGTTACTGCTTTAACGAAATCTTGTATCTTTTGCTCTATCTCCGTTTCATTTTCTGTGTTGATATCTCCAATAGTGGATGGGGTGATTTCGGCTGAACAGTAGAATCGTAGATGAATAGAATCTCCCTCTTGCATCCGAACTACTACTGCCCAGATCCCTTCCGGTCCATCATGACTACGACTATGATCAGGATCGTTTTCTCGACCTGGAAAGTAATCAGGAGGGAAAGTAGCCCAGACTACATCGTATCGGGACGCAGACGGTTTCGACGTGGACGAAGATGCGGACGGTGATGAACTGGAGGCGGTCTCCAAAATCGTAGATAAGACCGGTAATGCCCTTGGGAGGTGGCTTTTGAGTAATGGGACAAGGGTCAGTGGTTTATGGGCGTATAGGTTGATATGCGAATCGGTAGGTTCGGTAGGGATCGTCATCTCGTCGTTTACACCTCTTGTAGCTCTGATCTTTCGTTAATTTATGTGATCTGTCGTTTTCGGATAGCCTGATCTCTAGTCCGGGTATCTTGCTAGTCTTGAATGAGGTCACACTTGAACGAGCGATGACTGCTGAGTTCTACAGGCTCGATCGTTATCACAGCCAAAAGTATAGCTCAGACGTGAACTCAATTTCAGTTTGAAGTAAATCCATTGAATCATCGGCCATATCCGAATTAGTCTCGGGCATCCCCATTTCCTCTTCGCCCTCGAGTCTGCACCGAGCACCTCCACTACCCTGATCCTGAACCGCACCCAAAACCAGAAGTATATGACACGATACGGCGCAAGGATGCATCAACCTAACCTAAAGTATGTATGTATAGAAAGTTAAGGTTAATGTAAAAGGATGATGGATGATATAATAAATGGTACACCAAAGACGATTGGGGGTTCGGGATCATGGGATAGAATATATGGATATAGCAAAAGGAAAATCAAAACTAAAATAAAGAGAACAACGTATCGACTCGACTAACCTAACCAATCTAACCTCACCTCGGACTAATGCCCTCGGGTCGACTCGATCTAGTTGAGGAGAGTGGTATCGACGATAATACCAGTAACCCTATAAGGATCAATGTTGGAAGCGGGCCTTCGGTCCTCTAGATAACCGTAACCCTGAGCACCGACGTGCCTTGGGATTCGAATTGAAGCGGCTCGGTTGGCGACACCAGCAGAGAAGGCAGTCATGGAAGCAGTCTCGTGTTTACCAGTAAGACGTTGTTCATTGTCTTCACCGTATACTGCGATATGTTCTAGATGTCGTTTACCGAGTTTGGCAATAGCAGCTTCGATAGCGGCCATTCCTTTTCCGGGAGTTCGCATCTCGATGGTGGAGAAGTTGGAGTGACATCCGGCACCGTTCCAATCACCGGCGAGGGGCTTGGGGTGGAATGAGGGCTAGAGTAAGTGCAGTCCAAATGGCGAGCAAGCGAGCGGGCGAGGCATGGGAGGTAGGGGTGCATAGGAGCATGCAAGACATGGGAGTGTGGGATACGATGGGATGTGAGAGATGGGGGGGTGAGAGAGATGGGGGGGTGAGAGATTCGTGCGGTGCAAGACCGGGGCATTGGGCACAGAGGAGTGGATCGAGTGGAGTGGAAATGATGGATCAGGCATAGTGAAGCGGGAGGATATCCACACGAGAAGGTGCCAGAGGAATGAAGGAAGAGGGGCTCAGAAAGAAAGAAACCCACCTTGATTCCCCACTCTTCACCAATCCTCAAAAGCAGGAATCGGGCCATCCAGAGGTGATCTCCCATATCGATACCGGTACATGGACCGACTTGGAATTCCCATTGAGAAGGCATGACTTCTGCGTTGATTCCAGAGATTTCGACACCGGCGTATAGACATGCTCGCTGATGGTCAGTATGTAATCATATCGAGCGAAGCGAGATATGCGAGATTGGGTTTGGTGGACGATATAGACGAAAGGGATAATAGGACTTGGTGTTGATGATGTGAAGGAAGGTGTTGAGGAGAGGTAGATCTGCCTGATCGCAAATGCGAGCCAATGTCGTCTATGATAAAAGGAAGTAGAACTCACGTAGTGGGCCTCGATGAAATCCCTAGCGAAAACCCTTCCAGTGCCTACACCACAGTAATATGGTCCCTGAGGTCCTGGGAAACCCATCTTGGGCCAACCAAATGGTTGTCCATCAGCATCGAAAAGTGTGTACTCCTGCTCCAATCCAAACCAAGGTTCATGTTCTTTGGCGGCATCCATTGATTTTTTACATGCTGACCTGTAATTTGCTCGGTTGGGAGTTCCATCGTTATCGTAACATTCACAGAGGACTAGGATGTTGGCTCCTCCTCGGAAAGGGTCTTTGAAGATTGCGACGGGTCGCTATTATGTCAGCCACCGAAGGACGAGCGTGGGGAGTGCGAGGTGCCCTGTTGTATGCGAGAGGGGTGGGTTGATATGGCCAGCAAGCCATGAGGAGGTATGAAGGCTGTTCACCATGAGGGGGTATGAGGGCCGATGAACAGCAAGCAATACCCCAGGGTTCAGGCGTAGTGTGGAGATACAGCGAGACAGATAGGGTGACGCGAGAAAGGTAATGGCAGAAATAGAAGAAAGAAAAGAAACATACCAAGAAAACATCAGAGTTCTCACCAGGAGCTTGATTCGTACTTGATCCATCAAAGTTCCATTCTTTCAACTCGTGTACTCCTGCGGGTGGTTTTTCTAGGGTTTGGGTCTTGGATCGTAGTCCTCCATCACCGTCAATCCAGATGTCTGATTTGTTAGCGTCGTCATTATTGGTCTTTGGGAGAGATGAGGAGAGGAGAGTGGGCGGATAGTGCACGGGTAGATGGGATGATATGGATGATGTGGAAAAGGTGGGCATATGTCGAGAGAAGACATTTGGGTGTATAGGTAGCGGGTATGTCCAAGACTAGAGACTAGATGGATGATCGTTGCATTTCCACTGCCACGCCATACGTCCTTGACTGCCTTCACACCACCTTTTGCCCTCCTGGCATAACTGCCGCATCTAATTCACTTCTACTATCCGAACTCGCTTTCTACACAGAACGAAAGGTAAAAGGGACTCAGACTCACACTCGGCCATGACCTTTGGTCCCTGATCCAGAGCGAGATAAGGAGCGAGGAGGTCGACTCGTTTGGTAGCGATTAAGTTCGACATTCTGCTTGTGGGTCGTTTAGGTATAGATATTGGTATAGTTGTTGGTGGTTGTGATGTAAAAGGAATGTGATTGTATTGTAGTTTACGTGTTGCGAGGCAGATAGATGGGAGGAAGGAGCGATGATAAGAAAAGAAAAGGAGGAGTCGGTGGTCGCACGAGTATATGTATTAATTTGTTGATAAGGGACGAGTCGAAATATGATCAGCTAATGTCCAAGACAGCGTTGTTTTGAGACGGAGATGGAGATTGATTGTAGCGGTGTAGATCTATCTGTTGATTTGTGCTAGATGGATGGATTGGGGGCAAATTGCCATATCATATGATATGATATGAAATGGGTGAAACAGACTCGACTCAAAATCCAAGTCTGGTCGAGTCAAGCGGCAGAGCCGGGTAGATGGATTTAGACTTGGCAGTACTGAACTCACGTAGCAATGTGTGATTTGTTCAACGAAAGTAGTTGAGAGAGAAGGTGTGAGTACTGTAGTTGTACAAGTAGAGTAGTGTAGATATGAGTCTACAGTAATTGGATGTAGATAGGAAAGGTAAGGAGGTATGGGGTATAGGATAGGATAGGATTATCTGGGCGGAGTTGTAGTGAGGTAGGTATGTGCAGCAGAAAAGAGAGCAAGAAGGGGATGATGGCGTACTCTGTTGCTACGCGAGGGTAAAGGGCGAGATAGCAGTGACGATTCAGGGTTAATACAGTCATACCCTGATTATATACCTCCTTTAGCTATCACCCCTATCTATACTCTGATTGGTTGAATCAAAGATAAGACCGAGAGTGCCGAAGGGGCGGGATAGCGCAGTAACAATGCACAGGTACAGCTACTCTACTCGTACTCGTACAGCTGACATGCATCCGGTCCGGTTTAAATCCAAGCGTATGAAGCTGTGGCACTCAGGAACAGAGGTGGCCCCAGCGTTTTGGAAGATGATCCGCGATTTACCGAACAAGCAAAGCAACAGTCCATTGGGAGTTGTCCAGGCTAGCTTCGTACATCTGCCACTGTCACTGGTATACTCGACTTGAACAACGTCGGAGATGGGTCCTGGGGACTATAGGATCATGATGTCCATCATATCGATGTGAGGAAGAGATGATAAGGGCCGCGCGGGTGGGGTGGCTCGGCCTATAATCCGAAATGCTTATTGTTCCCTTGAAGAGGAAAGAGGTCTGAGGCAACACACACACAATACACAGGGGCTCAAACTTGGCATAAAATGGGATTGGATGTTGACAGTGACTGACTAGTAGATGGGTAGACATTTTGACGAAGCTTAAGCATCCTCATCGACCAACTAACTTTCAGACCGACATCGTTGTTCCTTCGCCAAATCCAGCCGACCACCTCCCCGCTACTCCTACATCGATGTCGTCCATTTTCCAAGCGGCGACACTCATCGTCTACAAGGTTCCCAACGAGACCACCGAGTCTGTCCAGAAGGTCTTGGGCGAACTATGGCAGCAAGACGAGAATATACGAGACGATTTCCAGATCACACGAGCAGAAGGTCAAGGATCTGTACATATCGCCTTGCCTCTCACCGTCCACGAAGCAGATCATGATGCTTGGAATCATCTCGAATACCTCAAGTTGAAGCTCCGCGAAAGAGGCATTGATTGCCACTGGGCCACGAGTCTCACTGGCGATCGATCACGGGCTCTAGCCTATGTAATCTCCCTCATCGACCCCGAGGCGGCCAAGCACGGTTTTCGACCTTCCAAGAAACAACGCAGAGGTCGATTTGGAGAGACTTACGATCGACTATACGATGATGATCCCCGGATGTCGGAAGTGGACTTTAGGGTCAAGGTAATCAACACCGCTTTGCGAAAGATAGGGATCCGAAATGTGGAGAAAGACTGGGCACATCGCAAGCATGAATATCAACCTGGTCAATATAGAGGCAACATCACTCTTGATAGTCCTGTTGATGTCGATCTCTGCCTCAAGACACCTTACCACGATGCTATCGAAATTGAGGGATCACAATTTCGACTTGATTTCACAAACATCTTTGGCTTGATCACACCTACAACATGTACGACTATCGGGTTAGCGGTGGTTGGGGACAATTGCGAGATTGAAGAACATGAGTTGCAAGTACAGGAACATTTGTCAGAATACAATGTGGCCAACAACTGCGACGCCACGATCGACAATATACGGATATCTGATCAGTACAGCAAATACTTGCTGTGTGATCCTTGCGATATCATGACCGCACAAGGATTATGCGAGAATCCAATGCCGAATGGCCGTTTCTTTCGACAAATCTTCTTTGCGAATGCCGCCCCTGCCAATTACACTCCAGAATACGGAAAAGCATACGACAGCAAGGCAGATCAAGCCCATACCGCTCGATGCATATCGTCAGGTGGTCTCCAACCTGTCCATTCTGATTCTTTAGTACCTGTGACGGTCGAGATCACTGCGAAAGATTGGACCAAGCCGTCAGAGTTGGATGAATTACGTCAAAAGAGATTATGTCTGGTATACAAGTATCACCTACGCTTGCAGAAAGGTGACCCGATACACGGTTCTCGTATCATCAAGAGGATACACGATTGGAATGTAGAAATCAGCGACAAGACGCCGCGGGGAATCGAATACGAATACGATTTTCTTGGCGTTGAGGACCGGTATCAGGAAGATTCAGATGCGCTAGAAACTCAAATCATGATACATAATAGTTTGGAAGATCAGGGCAAGGATTATGAATGGGCAAAAGGGCGATTGGAAGTAGTATCGAGGATCCTGAATCGATATCAACTGGCGAGAGACGTTTCTGAAGCGATGTCGAATGTAGTCAGATCGAAATCGGCCAACACCAGTCCGTCTTATTTTACTACCGGGATCAACGCGGATGGAACTGTTATGGACCAGCAGGAGATGAGGCAGGAAGTCCAGAAGCAGAGGGTACTAAAGTTGGAGGAGGCGGAAGCGAATTTGGCGAGATTGAAAGCCGAGTTGGAAGAGGCCAAGGCTAGTGATCCGGCTTACGAACATCCCGTCTCGACCGTCGGGATCGATACACCTTCCACGCCGAATTCGTTTGGCATTGAATCCGTTATACCGAAAACACCGCCCAACACCTATACTGTTGTTAGTCCAGTCGGCCGTCCTGATCCAGGTAAAGCGGGAATCAAGCTCAGGGAGGTGAAACCGGTGACAATGGCACCCACTCCCTTCGTATTCAAGGGGAAGTTTGAAGGCGTCCCGATAGCAGCACCCTCCGCTCCTCGTCAAGCGCTGGCAATGACTCGAACCGCTGGCCCTGGTCCAGGTCCATCGTCAGCCCAGATCAATAACCTCAAGCTCACCATTCATGGGGTAGAACAAGGCTTGAGAGCATTCGTACATGCTCCAGTCGGTCTACCATGTCCTCCTCGTGATGATTTGGAACGAAGGCTGAACGACCTACGCAGACAGCTGGGTGAATGGACGAATCCAAGCGAGTCAGATGGTATGCATCTAGCCCCGTCTCATATTACATCAGGGAGTGGAAGGACGGGATCCACACCATTCCCTCCTTCTCTCGCTTCGACATCTTCGGTAGATATCGATATGAAGCCAAGGATCCAGGTGGCCGAAACAAAGCCTGTGGTGATGGGCGGTAATCGATGGGCGAATCTTGGACCTAGCCCCATCATAAACGGTGTCGACCCGAGATTACGGGCAATGGAGCCGAGATTGAGGAAGGGAGAAATCCCAGCCGAGGATGTAAAGAGATGGAAAGTAAGTCATGCTGCTTCTGAGCACCTGTAGCTGGGGCTGACGTCCAGCGAGAACGAGAGTAGGAAGAGAAGCTCGGGACTGTGTTAGTCCATGGAGGTCCTTGGACGCTGGACATGTAGTTGGATAGGCGTATCAGATGTTGTACTCATGTAGACGTGTCGCCGAGTAAGATGTATCAAGATGTGCTGCTGTCCAGATGCTGCCCTGCTCTCGCTTCTCCCTGCCAAAGCATGGTCATCGGCGACATCCCCTCAACCCACCCATCACCACCAGCGGAGTAGACGCGTCTGATATTTGGTGCGTGCCTGAAACCGTACCTGAGTCTGAAAGTGGCACTCCGCCACCAATTCTGGTCTTCACACCTTTATGGCGCAAAAACGATACATTTCCGCTACTGCATATGCATAACCCTTTCCAAGTGCATGCAGGGGTCGAAAGGGCAAAAGATAACCCACGGCGGGGGTCGAACCCGCGATATTCAGATGTGCTATTACGTAATCGCTTAGAAGTCTGACGCCTTACCACTGGGCCACGCGGGTCAATCAAAAGCAAAATCGCTTCGGAAAATTGGTGATTGGTACGGTATATGAACGCTTTACATTTGGGGCCTAGTGCCATGTCCCTTGTACATATCAATGTATCAGACCGGGAGGGTCGTTTTCACCGTATGTAATGTAGCGAGGTCGATCCCCGCCATGGGCTGATCCCGCGCGCGCGTCGGATCTGATTTACCGGTATACAGTGAGATATTCCGGATATACTGCTTGGTACTGGCGAGTTCTACCCGTAGCACTTCCTTCTCCCGGTCCGGAAGAACTCTGTCGCTGGGAGCCAACCTAGCACCTGAACTCACCGAGCTGGTCGTTGTGGAGCCTTAGCCGGTGTCGGGGCGCCCTTCATCGATTTGGCTAACCTTACTGTCACGTCAGAACGGCCCCTCGGATGCCGGTTGAAATGACGCTGCCAGCATTGACACCTCACCAATTGGAGGGGTGCTTGAAGGAAGGTTTTTCGGATTAGCTGGACTCGAAATCCGATACGCAAGATCTGTCCACCCGATCTACGGGCTTTGATCGATAGGGGACCCATATATCTGACCTCGGTGGGAATTCAGAGGCGGCTAGGTCCTTTATCATTCCGGCGGGAGGGCCGCGATCCCCTAATCTTCTCAAATGTGGTTTTCGACTGGCAATCTCTCATGTAGCGATGTTTGCCGGGACGATGCAGTGTACTTGGCTGAGACACGGTGCTCATAGTGTGGATTGAGGGTTCGAAGTGGCGATGGAGCAGAACTCCCGGTGAACTAACACGTCCTTGTATGCACATACACAGACACACACAGGTATGCACGCTGTTGACCCCGCCGCGTCCACTTCGCTTCCTTCCTTCAATCACATCCTTCAGACCTGCTACAATATATTGGCCACAATGTCTATCTCACCGCAACCTTCTCTGCCCGACCCTTCTCAATCTGATCGACCAAACCGCCCTCTTGATCCCGATCATCCTGCTATCAATCTCAATAGTGACTCCAACGGGGGGCAGTTTACGGATGATGAAGGTAAACAAGTCCCGCAGTCCAATGATGATGACACAGGCCCAGCTCCAGAGGGACATCTCGCCAAACTTACTCTCGAGCTCTTTTCCGCACTCGTAGACTATCGAACATTGCAAGAGGGGATTGCCATGCCTCCCCCAGGCTCCTTTGCCACCACAGCTAGCAAAGCAGGTGAGTGTTCAAGCGGCAGTGCAAGTGGCCGATAGCAGATTCCGGGAGGAATGAGAGGAGAGCCAAAAGAGAAGTGATATCTAAACGCATCACGATTCAGACCTACCGCCAGAAAGTAGGTGGTGATGCTATATATCAGGCTTTCTTCTCCACTGGTGACGATGGACTATCGACCGATGCAGATAGTGAGACAGACTGTGCTTGGCCGAGAAACGCTGAACGTCACAGTGAAAGGGAAGCTCGACAAGCATCACCTGGACTATCTGAAGAAGCTTCCGATCCCGAATAAGAACAGATCGAGTGAGAACACGAGATAAGAGCAGTATAGCTGATGACCCAGAGGAGCAGGATTCTGAAGATGCACCCGCTCCTGCCGGCAATGATGAAGTAGGTCAAAGTGGTCAGAGCAAACCCAAAAGGAAACGGCCTAAGTCGAGGAATCATGGATGGAGTCATAAGAAGACCAAACGCCCATCAATCATCAAACCACCCAATCGTGAGTTGCAGCAGCCCATTAAGGCTGGTGGCTGAACGTTTAGAGCAAATCGGGGCTACGAGAGAAATCTGGGTGCCCACAGAGAAACAGCTGGTCTTGGCTAGGAGAGCCAAAGCCAATTTTGTTTCGAGGCCATGGAATGAATAGGGGAAAGCGCCAGTAGGTCCTTGCCCCCTGGCGCTCAAGTCAACCAGAGCTGATTGGTAGTAAACCTGTGGCGATCGATGTGGCTTTGAATCCTCAAACATCCAATATTGTATATACTCTCTTCAATTGCTTCCTCATGCACCAACATAAATTCTCAGATCCGCGGACCTGAATCAAGATGCTAATGTCAAGGTCATGATGGTACTTTGTTCTGCATTGTATGTAGCGTTAAGTTAGATTTACAACGGATCTTGTTGGAAGATCGACGGAAAGCAATTTTTCCAGGAGGCACGTTCATCCGGGTAACATGGGGATTTTGGTTTCTTTGACTCCACTAGCAGCCTTCGAGTTGAAAGCCCAGATCAGATTGATGACGGGTTTGCTACTGCGACCGTCCGTATCCTGTCGAGCTTGTTCTGGTGCTTCCTCTTGTTGGCCTCTGATGCCCCCAAGTCGCCCTGTCTGGCCCTGACCAGTGCCATATGATGTGCCGCCGTGAGAGTCCTGTGTGACCCCCCCTGTATGCGGGCAACATAAAAGTCGGCTCAGTACGTGTGGCCCGTCTCAGCGTCACAATCAAGAACCGGCGTCTAGAGTGCCGGTCATCTCTGCCAAGATGCCGTCCGGAGCTATCATCATTCCAAGATCTGCCACCATTCCAGCGGCCCGCCCGGCACGTTCGTTCACCCGCTTCAATGCCCTGCTACTCTGCGGTTGTCGTGCTTCCGAGGATACACCGCGGAGATCATGATAAATCCGAACCGCTACATACCGATCCTATTTGACGCTAGTGATCCTTGGCCCCATGTCTTGGCAAGTGGAGGGTATGATTTACTTAAAGGGCTCCCAGAAGAATGACGATCCCCCACAACAAGGTTGAATCATAATGGGAGGCGATAAAGAGACTTCGTTTGCCCGTATTCCTAGTGAGTCTAGCGGATGAGCTGAGAGTGGAACTGATTGGCAGATAACACTAAGAGTGCTTGGTGGAAAGATCGGGGATTACGAATCAACGTACTTCATTGTATGGGATGTTGCCTCTGCCCTTTTTACCTCGTATGTCGAGTTTAGCGTGGATGTGGGTGGAGACTGATAATCAGGGATACGACCAAACATTACTAGCTGGGGTCCAAGCTATCCCTTCCTGGAACTCGTTCGTCTATCTAAAGGGATACATGCTGATACCAGGTACTTTGGAACCCCTACCGGTAACTTGCTCGGTATCATCACTGCATCGCTGTTCCTGCCCGCCATCTTCTGCTCTTTCATTGGTGATTGGCTATGTACAAGATTCGGACGTCGAATCACAGTCATGGTCGGATCGGTATTCATCATCGCAGGAGGAGCATGGAATGGCATGTCGCAGAGCCTCGCCCATTTCATTGCTTGTACGTCATTGATTCCTCAGCATCATTGAGACTGACGAGTAGCTCGGGTTATTGTTGGAATCGGTGGTGGAATCACTAAAGTCGCTGCTCCTGCTTTACTCCATGAACTTGCCCATCCGAGGTTGAGAGCTACGATGGGTACAATGTACTATGGTTTCTACCATTTCGGAGGAGCGGTCTCGGGTGTCATGTGCAGTAAGTCCGCCTGCGAAGGTATGAACTCATGATGAGTCGCTGGACTATTTGTCCCCAACACCGAATGGCAATGGCGAATGCCCTGTTTCCTCCAAGTCTTTGGTCCATTGGTAGTACTCACCATCGTCATTCTTTCACCTGAATCACCCAGGTGGCTGGCCTCGAAAGGAAGGGTGGAACAAGCGAGAGCGATTCTAGTGAAACATCATGCGAATGGGAAAGAGGATGACGAGTTGGTCGAGTATGAATTTAGGGAGATTGTTTCGACTCTGGAGCAAGAGTCGCTGAAGAATAAATCTAGATATGTGAGTCATATATGATCATTTCAAAATTTGGGGGTGGCCGCTAACTTTAGATCGATTTCTTCAAGACTCCTGGAAACCGAAAGAGATTATGGGTGACAGTCATGCTAGGTATCGGGTCTAATTGGGTCGGAAATGGTATTCTCGGATAGTAAGTCCCCCCTTCGCCTTCATCAATCTCCACTCACAAACAGCTACCTCGCCCCAGTTCTTCGATCAGTAGGCATACGTGACCCACTCACCATTACCGGCTTGAACGCCGGTTTGGCAGCATTCAACATGGTCGCCTCACTTACATTTGGTGTTTTCAGTGAATATATCGGCAGAAGACCCATGTGGATCATTTCAAACGCAGGAATGGGATTCGGATTTTGTTTCATAATGGGTTTCGCAGCTGCTTTTGCTAATACTGGAAATACTGGATTTGGATTGGCAGTTATTCCATTCATCTTTATCGTTTATGGGTTTTACGATTTAGCTTGGATCGCACTGAATTATACCTATGTGGCAGAGTTTATGCCGTATAATCTCAGAACCAAGGGTTTGGCATTGTACATCACCTTCAATAGTGAGTCGAGCCAGTATCTCGACTTAATTGGCACTGATGTATAGATCTCGGAAACGCATTCAATCAATTCGTCAACCCCATCGCACTTGCAGCGATGCAGTGGAGGTATTATGCCGT
>Ga0265780_10000213_pt1 | contig 93936 bp, 70 predicted proteins | sample P1T30metagenome_FD_192432 | JGI IMG/M metagenome (GOLD analysis project Ga0265780, IMG submission 192432) | Plant litter microbial communities from East Loma Ridge, Irvine, California - P1 T30 | ecosystem: Environmental > Terrestrial > Plant litter > Unclassified | place: USA: California...
GGGCGCACCGGGGTGCGCAGCTTCAAGATTCAGGGAACAGAGGATTATATAGGCATCGGCGCGCCATGTCAAAACGGCTGTGGCGGCTGGACGCCACCCGGTAAGCACCGCGCGCACCGGCCTGCGCACTTCTCTTCCCGGGGTGTGGAAAAGCGCGGGAATCCCTTGCTTGTCGTATAATCACGGCACTTAACAAAATCCAAACCGCATTCTTCCTCACGCAGGTCTGCCTTGTCCGCCGCCATCCAAACCGCCCAACAGAATCCCATCACCCGCACGATCGCCACCGACATGGGGGCCGTCAACACGGTGATCCGACAGCGGCTGCATTCCGACGTCGCACTGGTGAACCAGATCGCCGAGTACATCATCAGCGCCGGCGGCAAGCGGATCCGTCCCGTGCTGGTGCTGCTGCTGGCGAATGCCTACGGCTACCGCGGCGCCGGCCACCACGAACTGGCGGCGGTGGTCGAATTCATCCACACCGCGACCCTGCTGCACGACGACGTGGTCGACGAATCCTCGATGCGGCGCGGCCGCCAGACCGCCAACGCCCTGTTCGGCAACGCGGCCTCGGTGCTGGTCGGCGACTTTCTGTACTCGCGCGCCTTCGAGATGATGACCAGCCTGGACGACATGCGCATCATGGAGATCCTGTCGCGCGCCACCACCGTCATCGCCGAAGGCGAAGTCCTGCAGCTGCTGAACATGCACGACCCGGACGTCACCCGCGAAAGCTACCTGACCGTGATCCGCTCCAAGACTGCCAAGCTGTTCGAGGCAGCGGCGCAATTGGGCGCATTGATCGCAGGGGCGAACGATGGCCAGATCGAAGCCGCCGGCGAGTTCGGCCGCTCGCTGGGCACCGCATTCCAGTTAATTGACGATGTGCTCGACTACGCCGGCGATGCCACCGAAATCGGCAAGAACGTGGGCGACGACCTGCGCGAAGGCAAGCCCACCCTGCCCCTGATCTACGTGATGGAAAACGGCACACCGGAACAGCGCGAACTGATCCGCAGCTGCATCGAAAACGGCGACGAGACCCATTTCGATGCCGTGCTGGCGGCCGTCAGCAGCACCGGCGCCCTCGACTACACGCGCCGCGAGGCGGAGCTTGCCGCCGGGCGCGCCAAGGCCGCAATCGCCGATTTGCCAGAGAGCGATTACAAGGAAAGCCTGCTCGAGCTCTGCAGCTTCGCTGTTGACAGGAACCATTAAGACAACTAAAATTATGCCTTCCCGAGATTCGCACAACGAATCTTGAACCAGTCGGGGTGTAGCTTAGCCCGGTAGAGCGCTACGTTCGGGACGTAGAGGCCGGAGGTTCGAATCCTCTCACCCCGACCATCCGTTTTCTCCCCTCAGCACTATCCAGCATCATTCAGTCGGGGTGTAGCTTAGCCCGGTAGAGCGCTACGTTCGGGACGTAGAGGCCGGAGGTTCGAATCCTCTCACCCCGACCACAAAATTCCAGAGCCAGATCCGCCGCACGGTGATCTGGCTTTTTTGCATTTCAGGTCGTTATCGATATGGCTACAGCCAATGCTTCGTGTACGCAAATATAGATGTTGGCCATAAAGCGTTGAATTGTTATTAGCGAGCACGCAGAGCGGTGGTTGTAATATGGTCGGCTTAGCAATCCGAATGTCCGCTGACGGCCCAGGCTGTGTAAAAACGTGAAAGTACAATGTTTTTAGGGGTCCTTTACCATTCCAGAGCTTGAGAAAACGCCGTAGCGCGTTTTGAGAGGTCAGGTCTCATGGTACAGGCGTCCGTCATACGTTTTTACGCAACCTGGCCCCAAAGCGTACGGACCAACTACACAGGTGGCATAGGGCTGCGGGCCTTTAACTCATCAAAGCTTACTACCTCACCGTCTTCCATTTGCCAGCGAAGGTTCGCAACAGGTACGCCAATGCGCTGGCTGGTATAGACCACTGTACCTATACCTTTGTAATGACCACTTGAAGTAGTTGAGCGAATAATGAGAGTAAAGTTGGGGTCACTTTCTAGTGCCGACCTCAGCTCATTTGCAATTCCACCACTTCCAATGCACGTATTTCCATTAAGCAAGATCGTTTCGTCGTCGACCACTGTAGCAATAATTTGTTTGCTCATTGTATTTTCCGAGAGTATATAAGGGCCGCTCTTGGCCAAGGCTGTGTAAAACGTGAAAGTACAACGTTTTAGGGGTCCCTTTACCATTCTCGACCTCGGAGAAAACGCCGTAGCGCGTTTTGAGAGGTCAGGTCGCACGGTGCAGGCGTCCGTCATACGTTTTTACACAGCCTTGGCCGAAAGCTGACGTCCGGAACCGCTCAGCGTATTGTATGTCAGTGTTAGAGCAAGAACCTGCGTTGTGCTCCAATCCACTCGCTACCGATATAGCGCTAAGCTTTTCTTCCGTAGAGCACTTCCATCACGACAGATTCGCCACTGCACATAAAAAAACAGCGGACCGTTTGACCGGCCCGCTGTTTCATTTCGACTGGCCCTTGGCCAGCTCCCGCTCACTGCGCCTTGTACATCGCTGCGTACTTAACCCCAAAATACAGAATAAACGCATAACAAGCCGCCGGCAGAAGGAAAGACATCTGCACGCCCATCGAATCGGCCAGCGCGCCCTGCGCGAACGGCACGATGGCGCCGCCGACGATGGCCATGCACAGGATGCCCGAGCCCTGCCCCGTGTACTTGCCCAGGCCGTGCAGCGCCATGGTGAAGATGGTCGGGAACATGATCGAGTTGCACAGGCCGACCGCCAGGATCGCCCACATCGCGGCGCTGCCCGAACCGAAGGTGGCGGTCAGTACCAGCGCGATCGCCAGCACTGCGTTGAAGGCCAGCGCCTTGCCCGGGCTGACCACGCGCATCACGGCGAAGCCGATGAAGCGGCCGACCATGGCGCCGCCCCAGTAGATGCTGACGTAATGCGCGGCGTCGGCGTGCGACAGGCCGGCGATGCGCGACTCGCCCAGGAAGTTGATCAGGAAGCTGCCGATGCTCACTTCAGCGCCCACGTACAGGAAGATGCCGATGGCGCCCAGCACCAGGTGGCGGTGCGCCAGCGCCGAGCCGTGGCCCTCGCCCGGCAGCGACACGTCTTCGCTGTCGACGATCTTCGGCAGCCTGGCGGCCATGAACAGCACCGCCAGCACGGCCAGCGCCGCGGCCAGGCCCAGGTAAGGGCCGCGCACGGTGGCGGCATCGGCGCTGGCGCCGGCCGCCGCACCCACCGCCGACAGGATCAGCAGGCCGCCGACGGCCGGCCCGATGGTGGTGCCGAGCGAGTTGAAGGCCTGGGTAAGGGTCAGGCGGCTGGATGCCGTGCGTGCCGGGCCGAGCACCGCCACGTAGGGGTTGGCTGCCACCTGCAGCACCGTGATGCCCGAGGCCAGCACGAAGAAGGCAAACAGGAACACGCCATAGCTGCTGTGCGAGGCCGGGTAGAACAGCGCGCAGCCGACGGCGGCGATCAGCAGGCCCGTGACGGCGCCCTTCTGGTAGCCGATGCGGCGGATCAGGGCGCCGGCCGGCAGCGACACGATGAAGTAGGCGCCGAAGAAGCAGAACTGCACCAGCATGGCCTGGACGTAGCTGAGCGTATAGATCGCCTTCAGGTGCGGAATCAGGATGTCGTTCAGCGAGGTGATCAAGCCCCACATGAAGAACAGCATGGTGACGATCACCAGGGCGCTGGTGTTGCCGCCCTGCTGCGCCCCGGCGTCCTCCTGTCGGGTGACTGACGCTGTGTTGGGTGCCATGTTGGCCATGGTGTCTCCTGGTGTTATTTATTAGTTGGGGGTGTCGGCCGGCGCATTCGGCAGGTCGCCGCGGTGCGTGCCCCAGCCCTTGGTGTCCGGTTGCGGCGCCAGCTTGTACGACAGTGTACCTGCAGCCTGCAATTGTTCCCAGCTCAACCACACCTGGTTCTGCGCGCGGCCGTTGAAGCTGGCCGACTTCACGAAGCGGCGCTCGCCCGGCTTGGCACCCGGTGCGTCGATGCGCAGGGTGCGGCCTTGTCCGATGTCGATCTCGGCGCGGGCAAAGCGCGGCGCGTGCAGCAGGAAGCGGCCGCTGCCCGGTGCGTCCGGATAGAGTCCGAGTGCGCTGAACAGGTACCAGGCCGACATGGTCCCGAGGTCGTCGTTGCCGGTGACGCCGGCGGGGCCGTTGCCGAACAGCGTTTCCGCCGCGCGCAGCACCGTGGCCGTCTTCCATGGCTGGCCCATCAGGGTGTACATCCATGGCGCATGCAGGTCGGGCTCGTTGTTCGGGTTGTAGCGGAACTGGGCGTAATAGCTGTACGGACCGACGACCCACGACTTGCGCACGGCGTTCGGGTCGGCCAGCACGGCGTCGTAGTCGAAGAACTGGTCGAGCCGGTGCAGCGCTTGCGCCTGGCCGCCCATCGCAGCGGCCAGGCCGGGCACGTCCTGCTGCACCAGCCACTGGTATTGCCAGCCCGTGCCTTCGTGGAAGCCCTGGTCGCCGCGCGGGTCGTAGCGGCCCTCGATGTCGGAAACCCAGCTGCCGTCTTCCAGGCGCGGGCGCGGGAAGCCGCGCTGGCCGGTTTCCTTGTCCGTCACCGACGGATCCCAGACCTTCTTCCAGTTGAGGGCGCGCTGCGCCAGCACCTGTGCATCGTCCGTCTTGCCGAGCGACTTGGCCATCTGCGCCAGCGCGCCGTCGGCCAGCGCATATTCCAGGGTCGCCGAGGCGCCGTGGTGCGGGTCGGTGTCCATGCCCTTCGACATGAAGGTGCGGTCATGCTGCACGAAGCCCTGGCGCAAATAGCTCGGGTTGCCCGAACGGCCTTGCGGGCGGATGCCGAAAGGCGGCACGCCGAAGGCGTTTTCGCGCAGTGCCGCATAGGCTTCCTGCTCGCGGCCTTTCAGGGCGCCGAAGCGCCACAGATCGACCAGGAAAGGCGTGACCGGGTCGCCGGTCATGACGTTGGTCTCGAAGTTGGCGTAGCCCCAGCGCGGCAGCCAGCCGCCTTCTTCGCGGATCTTCAGCACCGAGTTGGCGATGTCGCGCGCGCGCTCCGGACGGATCAGCGCCAGCAGCTGGTTCTGGGCGCGGTAGGTGTCCCACAGCGAGAAGTATTCGTAGTAGGTCCAGTCCTTGGCGGTATGCACCTGGTTGTCGTAGCCGCGGTAACGGCCATCGGCGTCGCTGCCGGTCATCGGCTGCAGCAGCGCGTGGTAGAGCGCCGTATAGAACACGGTGCGGTCGTCCTTGCTGCCGCCATCGATGCGCACGCTGGACAGTTCGCGCTGCCAGTTGGCTTGTGCCTTGGCCTTCATCGCGTCGAAGGAGACCGGCTTGCCGCCGGCCATGCCCTCGGCCTGCAGGTTGGCGCGCGCGCCTTCGATGTCGACGTGGGAAATCGCGCTGACGGCGGTGACGGCCTTGCCGTTCTTCAGGTCGAAGCTCAGCCAGGCGCCGTGCGGCTTGCCTTCTCCCTGCTGGCTGGGTCCGTTCGCGTTCGGCCAGCCGCCGCGGTCGTCCCAGATGCCGTGGGCGGTGACGGGCTGGTCGAAGGTGATGCGGAACCAGGTGGCGTACTTGGTGCCGCCGCAGAAGCTGTTGGTGACGATCTTGCCTTCGACGCTGTGGGAGTCCACGACCTTGACTTCGCTGCTGATCACCGAGTGGCGGTCGTTGGCCGCGCTCAGGTTCAGCAGCACGTTGCCGGCGGTGGCGCCGGGGGCGAAGGTGTAGCGCTCGGCGGCGGCGCGGGTCAGCGCGGTCGCTTCGGCGGTGATGCCGCCGTAGCTGGTCAGCTTGACCTTGTAGTAGCCGGCCTGGCCAACTTCGCCGTCGTGGGTGTATTCGGCGCCGTACTTCTTGTAGTCGAAGCTGCCCGGCTTGGCGGTGTCGAAATCGCCGCCCGGGCCGATGCGGCCGGTCACCGGCAGCACCTGCAATTGCCCGCCCTGCTCCCAGCAGCCGGCGCCGGACACGAAGGAGTGGCCGAAGCCGCGGATGCGCTTGTCGCTGTAGCGGTAGCCGGCGTAGAAATCGGTGCTCGGGCTGACCTGGATCAGGCCGAAGGGAGCCGAGGCGCCGGGATAGGTGTTGCCTTCATCCTGGGTGCCGATCAGGGTGTTGACGGGCATGGAACCTGCCGGCAGCGCCGCGGCGCTGAAGGCCGCAGTTGGCAACATCATGGGCAGGGCGAAGGCGCCCAGCAGCGCCGCGCACAGGACCGGCTGGAAAGGCTTGAATCGGGTAAGACGCATCACGTAGGCTCTCCTTCGAGCTGTTCGAACAAGGGTTGCATGGCCGCCGGCGGCGGTGGGGTGGCGCCCGATTGCAGGCAGGCGGCGGAACCGGCCGCCAGCGCGGCGTGCAGGTGGGATTGCAGCGAGCGTTGCGGCTGGCGCGACAGGCTGTGCAGCAGGCCGGCGATGCTGGCGTCGCCGGCACCGACGGTATCGACCACCGCCACTTTCGGCGCGCGCGCATCGACGCGCTCGTCGCCACGGAACAGGGAAGCGCCCTCGCCGCCGCGGGTCAGCAGGCACAGCGCCGCCGGATTGAAGGCACGCAGCTGCGCGAAAGCTTCGTCCACGCCGAGGCCCGGGAACAGGCCGCGCAAGTCGTCGTCCGAGACCTTGATCACGTCGGACAGCATGGCCATCTCCTGCAGCACCGGCGCGTAGCGCTCATCCATCACGTTGCGGTAGTTCGGGTCGTAGCTGATCGCCACGCCGCGCGCCTTGAGCTGGCGCGCCAGCGTCACCAGCTTGGATGCCAGCGGCTCGCGCGCCAGGCTGATGCCGCCGAAGTGGGCCCAGCGCAGCGCCTCGGCCCAGCCGGCCGGCAGCGCAGACGGGTCGAAGTGCAGGTCGGCGCTGTCGTCGCCGATGAAGAAGTAGCTCGGCGGCTCGCTGTTTTCCACGATGGCCAGCAGCGGCGAACGCTCGACGCGCTGCAGCAGGCGCAGGTCGAGGCCCACGGCTTCGCTGGCGGTCCACAGCGCATCGCCGAAACGATCGCGGCTGATGGCGCCGGCAAACGCGGTGCGCTCGCCCAGCACCGCCAGCGCGCGCGCCACGTTCCACACCGAGCCGCCCACGCGGCTGACCCACTCCTCGCCGCCGCGCTGGATCATGTCGGTGAGGGCCTCGCCGGCGCACAGCATCAGCGGCGCTTCGTTCAGCTGGCCGTCACGCATGACCGCTCTCCTTCAGCACGGCCACGATGTCGTAGCAGGCGCCCATGGTGTGGTAATCGACCTTGCCGGCCGGGCTCTTCTCGTCGCTCAGCTTGCGGTTCTCGCGGTCCAGGATGCGGTACCAGGCGCCATGTTCATGGTCGACGAAATGGGTCCAGCTGTAGGCCCACAGGCGGTCGTACCAGGTCCAGTAGTCGGCGTTGCCGGTGCGCTTGGCCAGCATCGCGGCGGCGGCGGCGCTTTCGGCCTGTACCCAGAAGTACTTGTGCCAGTCGCAGATGTCCAGGGCCGGCGACAGCGAGTAGCAAAGGCCGCCGTGCTCGGCATCCCAGCCCTTCTCCACGGCCACCTTGAACAGGCGTTCGGCGGTCGGCAGCATCCAGCTCACATCCTTGTCCAGCACCCCGGCGCGCGCTTCCAGCTGCACCAGCAGCTTGGCCCACTCGGTAAAGTGGCCCGGCTGGTAGCCCCAGGGGCGGAACAGGTTTTCCGGATCGTCGATGTTGAATTTCCAGTCCGGCTGCCACGCGGTGTCGTAGTGCTCCCAGATCAAGCCGCCGCAGCGCTCGGCCTGGCGCTGGGTGATGTTGTAGGCAACCGTATAGGCGCGCTCCAGGTAGCGGCGCTCGCCGGTCGCCTGCCAGGCCGCCTGCAGCGCTTCGCAGGCGTGCATGTTGGCGTTCTGGCCGCGGTAGGTGGAGAGCACGCTCCAGTCCTGGTTCGACTCGTCGGCGTACAGGCCGGCCTCGGCATCCCAGAAGCGTTTTTCCATCAGCTCGAAGGTTTCGCCGATCCAGTCGCGCGCTTCTTCCAGCCCCGCCATGCGCGCATGGGCGCAGGCCAGCAGCACGAAGGCCTGGCCGTAGGCGTGCTGGGTGCCGTCCTCGATGGTGCGGCCGTCCAGCATCCAGGCGTAGCCATCGCCATCTGCGGCGCGGTGCGCCTCGCGCACGAAGCGCAGCGCATGCTGCAAGCCTTCCAGGTAGGCCGGATCCTGGAAGTGGCGGTAAGCCATCGCATAGGTGAACACGAAGCGGGTGCTGCTCACCAGGTGGCGGTGGCGCGTGTCGTAGACCGTGCCGTCGTCCTTGAAATACTGGTACATGCCGCCGGCGGGATCGATCGCACGCGGATGGTAGAAGCGCATGGTGTCGCGTGCATGGTCGAGCAGCACGTCCGGGCTGCGGAAGTTCGGGAGAGTGGTCATATCGGGCTGGTTGTTGTGCTAGTCGTCGTAGCTGCTTTCGCGCACGATCATCTCGACCGGCACGGTTATCGGGGAGGGGTTGTCGTCTGTCTTGTGGAGCAATGCTTCGATCCCGGCACGGCCCAGCGCCGCCTTGTCGACGCGCACGGTGCTGAGCGGAGGGATCGCGGCGGCGGCCGCGGCGATGTCGTCGAAACCGACGATGGCGAGGTCGGATGGAATCCGCAGGCCCTGGTTCAGGCAGTACTTCATGGCCGCCAGCGCGGTGCTGTCGTTGTAGCAAAAGAGCCCGTCGGGGCGCTTGGGAAGGCTGAGCAGGCTGCGCATGGCTTCGAACACGCCCTCGTCGCCTTCGCCCATGTTGGGCACGATGACTTCGAGGTCCGGGTCGGCCAGCATGCGGGCGTCGAACAGGGCCTGGCGGAAGCCGCGGTTGCGCTGCTGGATGCTGTAATGGGCCAGGGAACCGGTCAGCATGGCGATGCGCTTGCGGCCACAGCGCAGCAGGTGTTGCGTGGCCAGGTAGCCGCCGCGCATATTGTCGGGATTGATCGAGCCGAAGCCGCCGCGGTGCATGTCCACCAGCACCATCGGCTTGCCGACCTGGTGCAGGGCCCGCAGCACTTCCGGTTCGAAGAAGCCGGCGCACAGGATGGCATCGGGCTGGTGCAGGCGGATCTGTTCCAGCACCGGTTCCGCCGGGCCGACCGCGATGAAGGACAGGGCAATGCCTTCGCGCCGGCAGGCTTCTTCCGCCCCGTGCAGCACCGGCGAGTAGAACGGGCTGGAGGCCAGCGTGTTGTGCTGGCTGTGCAGCAGGAAGGCGATGCGCCGGATGCGCCCCTTCTTCAGTTGCGAGAAATCATAACCGAGGCGCATGGCGGTATCGCGCACGGTGTTGCGCGTGATTTCCGTCATGCCGGCCTGGTTTTTCAGGGCGCGCGACACGGTCCCGATGGACAGTCCGGTAGCGCCCGCGATGTCGCGGAGAGTGACCTGGCTCACGCTTGCCCTTTCAGGCGACGCGGCTGGCGATCGAGCTGGTCATGCAGTGGGATGCAGTGCATGAAGGGTCTCCATTATTTGGTTTAATAAACGCTTATGGGTGCGTTTTGATGCGTCAGGCGGGGCCTGGCCTGCGCGTCTTCATAGCTGTTTTATATCAGTCGGACTTTACGGGCGTCAATTGAGTCAGCTGAAACCGCATCTTTTTTAGCGCGTTTTACTAAACAAAGCCACATTACATGGGCGCAGCATACTGCCACGCCCATGTAACCCTGCTCGCCGGTGTTTACGGCGCCGTCGGACCGGTCATTGCCGCGCCAGGTGCCAGCAGCTCGAGTTCCGCCAGTTCGATGGCCGAACCATTCTCGAAGCGCAGGCGGTATTCGCGGTACGCACCCGGCTTGGCGATGCGGAAGGGACGCAGCTGCTGCGCCCAGCTGAAGTCCTCGCCGCTGCGCTTGTCCAGCACCGTCCAGCCGCCTTTCGCGTTGCGCCCTTCCAGCGTCCAGCCCAGGTGTCGGGGCGCCGTCTTGCCGCCGGTGATGGTGTAGTGGCTGGCGCTCGCCGGCTGGGCGAAGGCGAAGCCGATGCTGGCGCGGGCCGGCAGCGACAGGGAAGTCGCCGCGTCGTCGTCGACCAGCGCGGCCGCGGAAGGCTGCCCTTCCAGCGTGACCGCCGCGGCTTGTCCGCTCAGGTCATGCAGGCCGGCGGGCTGGCGTCCGGACGGCGTCAGCGATGCCGGCAAGCCTGCCGCATCGCTGCCCCAGCGCGAAGGCGTGCTGCCCATCTCGAATTCCAGGGTAGCGCCGGCGGCAATGTCGGCGTGCTTGATCCATGGTTTGGTCCACGGCTTGCCGTTCACCTTCAGCGATTGTACGTAGACCTTGTCCGGACCGTTGTTGTGGGCGATGACGGTCAGCATGCGGCCGTTCTCCAGGCGCACTTCGCTGCGCTCGAAGGCGGGCGAGCCGATCACGTATTCCGGGGACCCCATGCGCAGCGGGTACAGGCCCAGCATCGCGAAGGTGTACCAGCCCGACATCTCGCCATTGTCCTCGTCGCCCGGATAACCCTGGCCGATCTCGCTGCCGAGATACAGGCGGCGCAGCACTTCACGCGTGAGCTGCTGGGTCTTCCACGGCTGGCCGGCGGTGGCGTACAGCCAGGTGATGTGGTGCGAGATCTGGTTGCTGTGGGCGTACATCCCCATGCGCACGTCGCGTGCTTCCGTCATTTCGTGGATCACGCCGCCGTAGCTGCCGGCCACCTCGGGTCCGCCGGTTTCCGGCGTCGAGAAGAACTGGTCGAGGCGCGCGGTCAGCTTGTCGCGCCCGCCCAGCAGCGTGGCCAGGCCCGCGCTGTCGTGCGGGGCGGTAAAGGCGAAGTTCCAGGCATTCGCCTCGGTATAGTCGGCACCCCAGCGGCGCGCGTCGAAGCTGGACGCCGGCTGGCCCCACTGGCCCTTGGCATCGCGGCCGCGGAAGAAGCCGGTGGCCGGGTCGAACAGGTGGACGTAGTCGGTGGCGCGGGCCTGGAAGTACTCGGCTTCCTCGCGGTAGCGGCGCGCACGGGCGGCGTCTTTTTCGTCGCGCGCCAGCGCGGTGCCCAGCTGCGCCAGGCTGAAATCGTTGAGCGCACCTTCCAGGGTCCAGGACAAGCCTTCGTGGACCGAAGTGTCGGCGTAGCCGCGGTACATCGATTGCGCCAGGCCCTTGCGGCCGACGTTCGACACCGGCGGCACGGCAGTGGCGTTCTTCAGTGCCGCCTCGTAGGCCAGTTTGCCATCGAAGCCGCGCACGCCCTTCAGCCAGGCATCCGTAAAGGCGACGTCCGAGCTGGTGCCGACCATCAGGTCCGCATAGCCCGGCGACGACCAGCGCGCGACCCAGCCGCCGTCGCGGTACTGCTGCAGGAAGCCGTCGACCAGTTCGCCGGCACTGCTCGGCGCCAGCAGCGCGTAGGCGGGCCAGCTGGTGCGGAAGGTGTCCCAGAAGCCGTTGTTCACGTAGGTCTTGCCGGGGCGGACCGGGGCCGAGGTGCGCTGGGCATCGCCGCCAGTGTTGTCCTTGGACCAGCCGCTCTGGTCGGCGTGGCGCCAGTCCGGCTTGTCGGCGGTGCCGACGTTCTCGTGGCCGATGTTCGGATACATGAACAGGCGATACAAATTCGAATATACGGTGGTCAGCTGGTCGTCGCTGGCGCCCTGCACCTTCACGCGGCCAAGCTGGGCGTCCCAGGCCGCCTGGGCGCGCTCGCGCACCGCGTCGAAGCCGGCGTCGCCGACTTCCTGGTCGAGGTTGCGGCGCGCCTGCTCCACCGAAATCAGCGAGGTGGCAATGCGCATGCGCACTTCGCCGTCGGTGCTGGCGAATTTCACGTAGCCGGTCGGGCGGCCGGTTTCCAGCAAGCCGCTGTCCTTCCACTTCTGGTCGAAGCGCGCGAACACGAACATGCGCGAGGCGCCGTTCGACAGGCCGCTGCGCGTATCGGTGTAGCCGCTCAGGGTCTGGCTGGCCGCATCCAGCGTCAGGCCGCCGCGCTTGTCGACATTGTCGAACAGGAGGTTGGCGTCGCCGCCCTGCGGGAAGCGGAAGCGGAACACGGCGGCGCGCTCGGTCGGCGCGATCTCGGCGCGGATGCCGTTGTCGAAGTCGACGCGGTAGGTGTAAGGACGTGCGACTTCGTTCTCGTGCGAGAACGGCAGCGCGCGCTTCTGGCGGTCCGGATCCGGGCGGCCGGTGGCGCTGGACGGCATCACCTGGAAGGTCTGGCGGTCGCCCATCCAGGGGCTCGGCTCGTGGCTGAGGTTCAGGGCTTGCAGGCGCGGGCGGTTGTCCGGGCCGTTCTTTTCGTTCCAGCTGTACAGCCAGCTCAGGCTGCCGGCGTCGGTGGCCGGGGTCCAGAAGTTGAAGCCGTGCGGCATGGTCACAGCCGGGATGTTGTTCCCGCGCGAGAAATTGCCGTTGGCCTGGGTACCGCGCGTGGTCAGCACATAGTCCGACGGGCGCGCCACCGCCAGGCGCGCCTGGTCGCCGATGGTGATGTCGTCGAGCCAGCCGCTGGCTTGACTACCCGCTTCCGGACGCACTTCCAGTTCGATCGCCTTGATGCGGCGCCCTTTCAGCGCGCCCAGCCTGACTGCCTTGTGTGCCCACTGCTGCGGGTACAGGGTCTTCGATTGCGCCTGAGCGGCCGCGCCGAGACGCACGCCATGGTTGTCGACAAGCGCAGTGGCCGATACGCGCTGGCCGTCGTCGAGCACCAGGTCCAGCGAGACGCCGGTGGAGGCGCCGGTATTCCCGTCGACGATCTCCGGCAGCACCATCCAGGACAGCGTGGTGTCGTCGCCGATCGCGATATCGACAGGGAACAATTGCAGGCGGCCGCCGCTGCCGCTGTAGTGAAGGGCGCGCAGGCCGCTGTAGCCGGTCTTCGGCTTGGCCGTGTACGGGCGTTCCGGGCCGCTGCCCGGTTCCACGCGCACGCCGTCGGCGGCCAGGGTCGCGGGCATGCGCTCGCCCGCTTCGAAGGAAGTGGAGAAACGATTGTCGGCGGCGCCGGCGTTGGCGGCGATCAGCAGCGCGCTCGACACTTGGACGGCCATGCTGCGCAGGCGGTGTTGACGAAGGTGGTGGATCATGTTTGCTTGTCTCCTCTATCGATTCTTATTGGGCTCGCACGGCATCGGCCAGCGAGCGGATGTGCAGGGCGGCGCGCAGTGCGTCGCCGCCGGCGGCGGACTTCACGCGCAGCGTGATGCGTTCGCCCGGCAGCAGGGTAAAGGCGTTGTCGGACAGTTCGGCATCGAGCTCGCCGAAGTCGACCCAGACGCCACGCGCCAGGCGCGATGCCGTGATCTCGAGCACCTGGCCGCCGGCGTCGCTGCGCAGTTGCGCCTGCAGGCCGCCGGCTTGCCAGGCCATCCGCCTGGCCGGGGCGAAATACACCACGTGGCGCGACGCCGGCTCGCCCTCGGCCTGCAGGTCGAACACCGCGACGGTAGACGCCGGATCGGCCTGGCCGAGCAGATCGGCATCGGCGTAGTCGGCCATCTTCCGGGCCGACAGCGGCGCCAGTTCGACCGGCTTGCGTTCTTCGCGCAGCAGCTTGCGGTCAAGGCTCATCAGGCGCAGGCGCAGTGTGCCGCGCACGGCATGGGTGCGGTCGTTGAGCAGGCTGACGCGGGTATGGCCTTTGGCATCGCGCAGCGCGGACACGGTAACCGGTGCGTAAAAGCGGCGCGCATGGAACTGAAGCGCCTTCCAGCGCCCGAACCAGTCGACGCTGGCCCAGGACGCGCCCGGCCACACGTCGTTCAACTGCCAATACAAGGAGCCCATGGTGAAAGGGCGGCTGGCGCGGTGGTGCAGCGCGGCCAGTTCGATGCCCTCGGCCTGCATGACCTGGCTCAGGTAGATGAAGCCGGCAAAGTCGGCCGGCTCGCCGAATTCCTCGGCCACGTACTTCATCAGGCGCTCGTTGCCTTTGCCGGCCATGAACTTCTGGTGCGCCTCGATGACCGGCGTGGCCATGCCCTGCTCGCCCCGGGCGGCAAAGGCGTCGATCGTGCGCTGCTCCGGCCAGGCCTGCAAGCCGTATTCGGACATGAAGCGCGGCGTGATCTCCAGGTACTTGGTGACCGGGTAGGCCGGGTTGCCCCACACTTCCCAGTAATGCATGTCGCCGCTGGCCGGCGTGTTGGCGACTTCCGCCAGGTCGTCGCCGGGCGAACTGGCCCAGTAGGCGATGCCGCCGCCCTCTTCCGCCACCACCTTGCGCAAATCGCTGCCGAACAGCTGCACGTAACCCTTCCACACACGGTCGGCAAAAGCGGGGTCGGCTTCCTTCATGGTTTTACCGTGGCCCCAGTATTTCCAGGCGACTTCCTCTTCATTGTTGCCACACCACAGGGCCAGGCTCGGATGGTTGCGCAGGCGCCGCACCTGGTCGCGGGCTTCCATCACCACGTTGGCGCGGAAGGCATCGTCGTAGGCCGGCTGCATGCCGCCGCCGAACATGAAGTCTTGCCATACCAGCAGGCCGAGCTCATCGGCGAGGTCGAAGAACTCGTCGCTTTCGTAATAGCCGCCACCCCAGCTGCGCAGCATGTTCATGTTGGCGTCCCGTGCCGACTGCAGCACGCGGCGCAGCTGCGCCTTGCCTATGCGCGGCTGGAACATGTCGAAGGGGATGGTGTTGGCGCCCTTGGCGAAGACCGGGATGCCGTTGACGACAAAGTAGAAGCTCTTGCCCTGGGCATCGGGGTCGCGGCGCAGTTCGATGCTGCGTAAACCAGTACGCGCTGTCATTGTCACGGCGGTCGTCTTGCCATCCTTGAGTGCCAGTTCGTAGCGGTACAGCGGCTGCGCACCGTAGCCGTTCGGGAACCAGCGCTGCGGCCGCGTGACGCGCACCGGCAGTTCGATGCGATTGGCGCCGGCCTGGAGCTGCACGCGCCGCTGCGCCGCCAGCGTGCGCTTGCCGTCGGGCGCGGTCTGCCACAGGCGCAGGTCGGCTGTGCCAGCATGCACCGCGTCCACCGAAGCGATGGCCGCGAGGTCGGCGCGCGCGGCATCGACGCGGTCCTGGCGCAGCTGCAGGGTATCGATGCGCAGCGCGTCCCAGCTCTGCAGCACGACCGGCCTGGAGATGCCGGCGGTGACGTAGCGCGGCCCCCAATCCCAGCCGTAGTGATAACCGGGCTTGCGCGCGAAATTGCCGGTCATCGCCTCCTTCGGCTCGTCGCCGTAGGGCGATGGGTAGTTGCCGGCCAATTTGACCGGCATCGCCTCGACCTGGGGCAGCAGCTTCGCGATCGGTGAATGGAACACGATGCGCAGCTCGTTGCCCTGGGCGAGCAGCTTGCCCTGCACCGGCAGGCGCCAGGTCCGGAAGGCGTTGTCGGCATCGAGCAGGCGCACGCCGTTCAGCCAGACCTCGGCGAAGGTGTCGAGTCCTTCGAACACCAGGTCGCTGCGCGCATTGCGCATGGCGGCGGCGGGCGCGTCGAAGGTGGTGCGGTATTCCCAGTCGGCCAGGCCGATCCACTGCAGGCCGGCTTCCGGCGCGCCCACGTAGGGGTCGGGGATCAGCTTGTGGGCCAGCAGGTCGGTATGCACGGTGCCCGGCACCGTGGCCGCGTGCCAGGCCGCGGCGTCGGGGTGTTTCGTGGCTTCGGCATGGCCGGGCGCGAGGCGGAAGGTCCAGCCCTTGTCGATGACGAGCTGCGTGGGTTCGGCGGCCATGGCCATGCTTGCAAACAGAGATGCGGCCAGCGTGATGATCAAGCGGGAAAACAGAGAAAATTTCATGCTGCGGCGGCTTTCCAATAACGGTCTATCCATTCCTGGTGAGTCGGCATGCTGGCCACGGCATGGGCCAGCATGGTGCGCGTGCCTTCGACGTGTTCGAGCAGGCGCTCTTCGGGCATCTCGTCGACGATCGGGTGATAGCCTTGCGGGACGATGCCCTGCCCCAGCATCACCTGCACCCAGTTCGGCAGCGCGAAGAAGTCGTCGCCGTTGCGGAAGTAGCGGCCGTCGGTGCGGAACATGTCGATGGTCTCGCGCAGGCCGTCCGGAATCGGCATCGTGCGGCACAGATTCCAGAATGCGCTGTCGTCGCGTTCGGTGGCGTGGTAGTGCAGGATCAGGAAATCGCGGATCCGCTCGTACTCGAACACGGATTCGCGGTTGTAGCGCTCGATGAGCTGCGGGTTGAAATCGCGCGTCGGGAAAAGGCCCAGCAGCCGGGTGATGCCCGACTGCGCCAGGTAGATGCTGGTGGACTCGAGCGGCTCCAGGAACCCGCTTGCCAGTCCCAGCGCCACCACGTTCTTGTTCCACAGCTTGCTGCGCATGCCGGTGGTGAAGCGCAACTGGCGCGGGTCGCCCAGTGCCTGGCCGTCCAGGTTGGCCAGCAGCGTGGCAGCGGCTTCGTCGTCGCTGGTGTGGCGGCTCGAATACACGTAGCCGTTGCCGGTGCGGTGCTGCAGCGGGATGCGCCATTGCCAGCCGGCGCTGCGTGCGCTGGCGCGGGTGTAGGGCGTGAGCGGCTCGGTGCGTTCGCTCGGTACGGCCAGCGCGCGGTCGCAGGGCAGCCAGTAGGACCAGTCGAGGTAGCCGGTACGCAGCGTTTCCTCGATCAGCAGGCCCCGGAAGCCCGAGCAGTCGATGAACAGTTCGCCATCGACGACCTGCCCGCTTTCCAGGGCCAGCGATTCGATGAAGCCGTCATGGCCGCGCTGGCTGACCTTGACGATCTTGCCCTCGATGCGCTGGACGCCGCGGCCCTCGGCCAGCTCGCGCAGGTAGCGCGCGTACAGGGTGGCGTCGAAGTGATAGGCATAGGCGATGTCGGCCAGCGGCGAATGCGGCGGCGCATTGCCGTCGCAGGGCGCGAACTTGCCCTGCGGTGCCATCACGCTTTGCGGCGAATAGGCGCCGATCGGCCCCGCGCGCCCGCTCTGATGCAGCTTGAGCCAGAACTGGTGGAAAGGCAGCGGCCCGAGCGAACGGCCGATGGCACCGAAGCCGTGGATGTAGCTGTCGCCGATGCGGCCCCAGTCGTTGAACTGGATGCCCAGCTTGACGGTGGCCTGGGTGCGCTTGACGAAATCCGCTTCCTCGATCCCCAGCCACTGGCCGTTGAATTGCCTGAGCGGCGGCACGCTGGCCTCGCCCACGCCGACGATGCCGATCTCCTCGGATTCGACCAGGCGGATGGTGGCGTTGCGGCCGAGGTAGGTGGCGAGGGCCGCGGCGGCCATCCAGCCCGCGCTGCCGCCCCCGACGATGGTGATACTGCCGATACGATCGTTCATATGGCACCGTCCAAATAAAGACGGCAGTTGCCCGGACTCCTGGCAACTGCCGTTACAGACACAAGCCCTGGCTTAGAACTTGTAGTTCAGGCCCATGTAGGCCACGCGGCCGGCGTAACCGCTGGAGTAGAAGCGGGCACTGGTGTCGTTACCCAGGTGCGCCTTGCTCTCTTCCTTGGTCAGGTTCAGCACCGAAGCGGTCAGGGCGAGCTGCTTGGTGATGTTGTAGGCCGCGTTCAGGTCGATCTGGGCAAACGGATCTTCATACACGTTGAAGCCGTTGACGATCGAGTCCACCACTTCGCCGCGGCGGTTGTACGAAGCGCGCAGCAGCAGCTTGTCGGTTTCGTAGAACACCGTCAGGTTGCCCTGGTTCTTCGCGCTGCCGACCAGCGGTGCCTGGCCGACGTTGGTGCCGTCTTCCAGCGTGATCGCGGCCAGGTTGGTCTTGTTGATCGTGTAGTTGAACTGGAAGCCCAGGCCCGAGGCCAGCGTGTGCTGCACGTAGAACTCGGCACCCTTCGATACCGCGCCGCGGCCGCTGGCCTTGGTGCTGTAGTTCTGCACCGTGACCGCTTCGCCGCCGATGGTGATGTTGGTATCGCGCACCACATCGACGGTGAAGTTGTCGACGTTCTTGCGGAACAGGCCGAGACCGAGCACCGAGCCGCGCTGGAAGTACCATTCCAGGCCCAGGTCGATCATCTTGGCCTTGTATGGCGCCAGCTCCTTGTTGCTGCCGTTGCCGAACCAGCCCTGCTGGTTGGCTCCACCGATGAAGCGGCGATCGTTGACGTATTCCTGGCTGTAGTAGCTCAGGTTGCCCGGCGCGGCGATATCGCCGTAGCTCGGACGCGAAATCGCCTTCGAAGCGGCGGCACGGAACAGCAGCTTGTCGGTGATGTCATAGGCCAGGTTGAAGCTCGGCAGCACATCGGTGTAATTGCGATCGAGCGAATTGACCAGGAAGCTGGTCTTGTGGCCCGATGCCGGGTTGGTCTGGCTGTCCGGCAGCGTGGTGAAGCCGCTGATGCAGCCAGAACCGGCCGGCGCGCCAGCCGCTGGTCCGCCAGACGTCGTGCACGGTGCCGGCGCGCCATCGGCGCCCTGGAAGAAGTAGTCGCTGTAGTTCTCGACCTGGTCGGTGGAGTCGGCGTGCTGCTTGGTCTTCACCACGCGCATGCCGAAGTTGCCGCGCAGGCGGTCGGTCTTGTAGTTGGCCTGCAGGTAGAACGACGAAATCTTTTCCTTGACGTTATAGACGAAATTGTCTTCGTTACGGGTCTTCATGTCCCCGTAGGTCTTGTTCAGGTAGTCGATGTAAGCCGGGTAGTTAATCGCCGGGAAGGCGCTGGTATTGAAGGCGCCGCCCAGGTTTTCCAGATTGCCGCTGTACAGGTAGGACGGATTGAACTTGTTGGCGCTCGGATCGCAACCGTTCTGGAAGCGGTTGTCGTAGCTGCCGTCGGTTCCCTGGCAAGTCCAGTAGTTGTTGCCGGTGCTGCGGTGCACGCCGCCATCACGGTACTTGGCGCCGAACTGCAGCGAATCCAGCCACTTGTAGTCCGTGTGCCAGGTAAAGTCGGCCTGGGCGTAGTTCTGCTTGTTGCTGTTGTGGGTCCACGACGAGGAGGTCGAACCGAGGTCGATTTCGCCGATGCCGTTGCGCAGGTTCTGCAGCAGTTCCGGCGAGAAGTTGAAGTTCGGCGTACCGCTGATGTCCCACGAGGTGGCAGTGTTGCCCAAGGTCCAGCTGCCGTCGGCGTTCTGCATGCGCGGCTTGATCGGCATCTGCATCTGCAGCGACGGACCGCCGCTGGCCCAGGTACGGCCGGCCTTGAAGTCGGCATCGATCGATTCGCCACGCCATTCGGCGCCAAGGTCGAAGGTCTGCGACAAGGATTTTTCCTTGTTGTAGCTGCCGTTCAGCCAAGGCGTCGGCAGGGTGCAATCGTCCGGACCCCAGCCGCCCGGCTTCTGGCCGGCAGCCGCAGCCTGTCCTTCGCTGCAATAGTAGGTCTTGCCCGGATGGACACTGTAGTCGGCGCCGGTGACGATGGTTCCGCTCGGATCGAACTTCAGGCCGTCGAGCATGCGGCCGCCCGGCCAGTTGCCATCACCGTTGAACCGCGCGAGGCTCCACTCCGGCACCACGATCGAGTTGGTCTGGGAATCCTGTTTCAGGTCGAAGCGGAAGTAGTTGGCGGTCAGGTTCAGGTTGCGGACCGGCTTGAACTGCAGGGTCAGCTGGCCGCCCTTGCGCTCGCGCTCCTCTTCGGTGACGCTGGCGCTGACCGTGGTCGGCATCATGAAATTATTGTACGACTTGCCGTTCTGGTCGTTGAAACCGGAATGGCCCCACCACTGCGGGACCTGTTCGTTCACGTTGCCATTGACGTCGACGGCATTGCCCTTGTTGGCGCCCTTGTCGTCGCCGTACCACTGCCAGTCACCGGTGCCGGCGTTCATGGTGCGCGTGGTGCGTTTCTGGGAGGTCAAACCGACCAGCACGCCGAAGCGGTTGGTCTTGTCGTGCCAGGCATACTGGCCGGAGAACTGGCCGTCGCCCTTCTTGGTCGTGTCGGCGTAAGTGCCTTCGGCGTTGACGAAACCGCTGCCCGACGGCACGTCGAGCGGACGGCGGGTGTGCAGGATCACGGTGCCGCCGATGCCGCCTTCGTCGATGCGCGCTTCCGGCGTCTTGAACAGCTCGGCGCTGCCCAGCATGTTCGAAGGCATCAGGGTGTAGTTGAAGGAACGGGTCGGGCTGCCGTTCGATTCTGCGGTGGCGATGTAGTTGCCGTTCAGTTCGGTCAGCGTCAGTTCCGACGACAGGCCGCGCACGCTGACGTTCTTGCCTTCGCCGCCGTCACGGGTGACGATCACTCCCGGCACGCGCTGCAGCGCGTCGGCCACGTTTTTATCCGGGAATTTACCGATGTCTTCGGCGGTCACCACCTCGACGATCGAGTTGGCCTGGCGCTTCTGGTCGAGGCTTTTCTCGATCGAGTAGCGGTAGCCGGTCACGACCACCTTGTTCTGGTCAGGGGCGCCGGCTTGCGCCACGACAGGTGCCGCAGCCTGGGGATCGGCCGTGGGGGCCTGGTCCTGCGCGGTCTGCGCGTGGGCGCCGGCGATGGACATCAATGCGATGCCGACCGCCATGGCGATGGGTTTGACGGGGCAGCTGAGCTGCCGGGAAGCGATGTGGACTCGTACGGTCATTTGTGTCTCCTGGTCACGCCCGATGGCGGGCTATTTCTTATCGCGGCGGCCGAGTTCGGTAAGGATTTACTAAACGATCAAGGGGTGATCGCTTCCCGAGGCCCCGCATTCCGACAAGGAGAAGTTATACAAAGGAAATTACAAGCGTTCAATAAACTTTCAATTGAACATTGAAGTTTAGCTAAGTTTAGTAAACAGGAATGTGGTGAATTAGCCTCACCTGGATTGCGTGCGCCATCTAAGCCCCGGGCCGTTCTACACTGCCGGCTGCCACCACCGCTGCGGGAGCGATGAATGATCGATTCGATCGGCACGCCCAGCCTCTACCTCGCCTTTTCGCTGCTGGTTGCGGTGTTACTGGCAGTCGATTTCTTCATTCTCAAGCACGAGGGAGAACACCGGGTCAGCACGCGCGAGGCGGCGATCTGGTCGCTGGTCTGGGTATCGATCGCCCTCGCCTTCGGCTTCTGGTTCTGGTGGTACCTGCGCGACATTGCCGGCGAGGAAGTGGCACGGGCGCGGGCGCTGGAATACCTGACCGGCTACCTGATCGAAAAATCGCTGGCGGTCGACAACGTCTTCGTCTGGATCACGCTGTTCAATTTCTTCGCCGTGCCGGCCGCCTACCAGAAGCGCGTGCTGCTGTACGGCGTACTCGGCGCGATCGTGCTGCGTGCACTGCTGATCTACGTCGGCGCCCTGCTGCTGGCCCAGTTCCACTGGATCCTGTACGTGTTCGGCGCCTTTTTGCTGTACACCGGCGCGCACATGGTGCGCGCGGCCGACCACGAACCGAGCCTGGCCGACAACCGGATCCTGCGCTGGATGCGCAATCACATCCGCATCAGCGACCACTACCACGGCGACCGCTTCTTCGTCATGCAGGAAGGGTTACGTTATGCCACGCCGATGTTCGTGGTGCTGGTGCTGGTCGAGATCACCGACCTGATCTTCGCGGTGGATTCCATCCCCGCCATCTTCGCGGTGACCGGCGATCCCTTCATCGTGTTCACCTCGAACATCTTCGCCATCCTCGGCCTGCGCGCCATGTACTTCCTGCTGGCGGACATGGCGCAGCGCTTCCATCTGCTGAAATACGGCCTGGCGGCGATCCTTGCCTTCATCGGTATCAAGATGCTGCTGCTGGACATCTACAAGATCCCGACCGGGATCGCGCTGGGCGTGGTCGGGCTGATCCTGGCGCTTGCGGTCGTGGCCAGCCTCATCACCTCGAAACCGGGACCTGGCGCCGGCAAAACCTGAGGCACAGGGACAACACCCGAGGCCTCTTGGTACATTGATAAAAATGTATTTGTCTGAATGCATCCGCTCCAGGCGAGTTATACTGGAGAACTGGCCGCGTGGCCAGTTGATCTGGAGTGATGCAATGAGCCGTTTATCCCTGGCCGGTACCGAACTGAATTATTTCCACGTCTGCGCGTTCTTCAACAGCCGCGACGAGGAGTACGCGGTGCTGTCGCCCTTCTTCAAGGAAGCGGTCGACCAGGGTGAAAAGAACGTCCACATCGTCAACCCGGTCCACGGCGAAGACCACCGCCGGCGCCTCGGCCAGGCCGGCATCGACGTGCCGCATTGCGAATCCTGCGGCCAGCTCGACGTGCTGGAATGGCAGCAGGCCTACCTCGACGAGACCGGCGGCTTCAACAAGGACAAGATGCTGGCCACGGTGGATCACCTGACCGGCGCCGGCCGGGATGCCGGCTTCGGCCGCCTGCGCATCATGGGCGACATGGGCTGGGTCTTCACCGACGTCCCGGGCGCGACGGACATCCTCGAGTACGAGGCCGAAGTCAACGACGTCCTGTCCCGCAACAAGCAGCCGGCGGTGTGCGTGTACGACATCGCCAAGCTGTCGGGCGCCATGATGATGGACTTGCTGCGTACCCACCCGTTGACCCTGGTCGGCGGCGTGGTGCAGGAAAACCCTTTCTATACGCCGCCGCGCGAGATGCTGGAAGAGCTGCGCGCCAGGAAGCAGGCTTGATGGCAGGCACGGCACAGGGGCGGCCGGCAAGCTGCCGGTGAAGATGGACCAGGACCTCGCCGACCCGGCGGACAACGGACGCGGCATCCGCGACCTGATGGGACTGCTCGTGCTGCCCGCGCTGTGGCTGGGCAAGGATGGGCGCACCGTCCTGCGCCTGATGGCACAAGCCGTCGAGCGCCTGGTGCCGCTGCGCTTCAGCATGGTCGAAGCCAGCATCCTGCCCGCCGACGCATCCGATGCCTTCATTCGCATCGGCGGCAGCGACGCCGATCCGGAGGCGATTGCGCAGTGGCGCGCCGCCTCCGCGCACTGGCCCCGGACGGCCAGCATCGCCGCCAGCGCAGGCGAACACACATCGACTCCGATCGGCCCGATGCGCGTGATCCGCCTCGAGCTTGGCGTCAGCACGCAGGGCGGCGGCGCCTGGTTCGGATCGGATGCGCCGGATTTCCCCACCTTTACCCAGCTGGCGGTACTGCGCGCCGCCGCCTCGCTGGCGGCGACCGGCCTGCAGGCGGCACGCCTGGAATACGAGCGTGCCGAAGCCGACCGCCTGAAGGACCAGTTCCTGGCCATGCTGGGCCACGAACTGCGCAACCCGCTGGCACCGATCCGCAGCGGCGCCGCCCTCTGGCAAACCCAGGGCGTCACGCTTGACCAGATCCGCCGCACCGGCGCCATCATGGAGCGCCAGGTGCAGCACATGACCCACCTGGTGGACGACCTGCTTGACGTGTCGCGTCTCTCCGCCGGCACCGTCGCGCTGGACCAGGCCCTGCTCGACCTGCGCGAGGTGGTCGGACTGGCCGTCGAACAGTCGCGTTCCCACATCGACGCCAAGCGCCATGCGCTGCTGCTGGACCTGCCCGATGCCCCCTGTACCGTGCTCGGCGACAGCAAGCGGCTGGTGCAGGTCGTCGCCAACCTGCTGGGCAACGCCGTCAGGTACACGCCGCCGGGCGGCCGCATCACGCTGTCGATCTGCGCGACGGCGACCACGGTCGGCGTGGCGGTGACCGACACCGGCATCGGCATCGAACCGGCCATGCTGGGGAGGATATTCGAGTGGTTCACCCAGGTCGAACGCTCGACCGAGCGCGCGGACGCCGGGCTCGGCCTGGGACTGGCGCTGGCCCGCAAGCTGGCCGGCCTGCACGGCGGCACCCTGCATGCCACCAGCCGCGGCCTCGGACACGGCAGCCGCTTCGAAGTGATGCTGCCGAAGGCGCAGCCGGCCGCGGACATCCCGCCCGCCCTGCCTGCGCAAGCCGCGCCGGCATCCCCCGGCCTGAAAGTGCTGGTCGTGGACGACAACCAGGATGCCGGCATCACCATCGGCATGCTGCTGGAAGCCCTGGGCCATACGGCCAGCGTGGCGCACCATCCCTACGCCGCGCTCGAACTGGCGCCAGCCTTCCAGCCCGACGTGTTCCTGCTCGATATCGGCCTTCCCGGCATCGACGGCTACGAACTGGCGCGCCGCCTGCGCGCGCTGCCCGGATTGGGCCCGTTCCGGATGATCGCCCTGACAGGCTTCGGCCAGGACAAGGACCAGCGCAATGCCTTCGATGCGGGCTTCGATTTCCACTGCACGAAACCAGTGGACATCGCGGTCCTGGACAAGATCTTCAGCGGGATCGCCGCGCAAAAAGCGCTGCTGGTTTAATCTTTAGTTGCCGCGGCACGCATGCGCACCAGCAGCGCCGCGCCGCTGGCCACCACCGCCAGCACCACCACACCCATCCAGCCCCACGCCGCCAGCGCCTGGGCGCCGAGCGCACCGCCGGCGGCCATCCCGACGAACACGCTGGTCATCAGCAAGGCATTCAGGCGGCTCCGTGCTTCCGGCGCGATGCCGTAGATGATGGTCTGGTGCGAAATCAGGCTGGCCTGCACGCCCAGGTCGAAGCCGACCGTGGCCAGGGCCAGCAACGCCAGCTGGGCGCCGGTGGACAGCAGCGGCATCGCCAGCATCAGCCCGAACGAGATCACCGAGATGGTGGCGGCGACGCGCGTCACCCACTCGGCGCCGCGGCGGTCGGACAGGCGGCCGGCGAAGGGCGCGGCCAATGCGCCGACGGCGCCGGCCAGGCCGAAGGAACCGGCGACGGCGGAGCCCAGGTGGAAAGGCGCGGCATGCAGCATCACGGCCAGGGTCGACCAGAAGGCCGAGAAGCCGAGCGCCAACAAACCCTGGGCCAGCGCGGCCAGGCGCAGTTTGCGGTGGGCGCGCCACAGGCCGGCCAGCGACTGCAGCAGGGCCGGATAGGATTGCGTGGTGGTCGGCGCAAAGTGCGGCAGCCCCTTGGCCATCACCCCCGCCAGCAGCAGCACGCTGGCGGCGGCCGCCATGAACACGCTGCGCCAGCCGAAGTGCTCGGCAACGAAGCCGCTCACCACGCGCGACAGCAAAATGCCCATCAACAGCCCGGTCATCACCGTGCCCACCGCCTTGCCGCGGTGTTCGGGCGGCGCCAGCGTGGCGGCAGCCGGCACGATGTCCTGGGCCACGGTGGCGAACAACCCGACGGCCAGGCTGGCGGCCAGCATCACGCCCAGGGTCGGCGCGAAGCCGGTCAGCAGCAGCGCCGCGCTCAGGATCAGCGCCTTGATGACGATGATGTTGCGGCGGTCGTAGCGGTCGCCCAGCGGCGCCAGCAGCAGCAGGCCGATTGCATACCCGAGCTGGGTCAGCGTCGGGATCCAGCCGACGTCGCGGCTGCTGGCATGCAGGTCGCCGGCCAGCACGCCCAGGGTCGGCTGGCTGTAGTACAGCGCGGCCACGGTGAGGCCGGTGCCGGCGGCCAGCAAAAAGGTCAGCGAAGTCGACAGCGTGCCGTGCTCGGGCGCTGCCTGGGATATGTTCTTGGTCATCGGTGTGGTGCTCATGGTGCACTCCAGTGGGCGGTAAGCGATGGAGTGCATTATGCAAAACCCAGGATGATGACGGTAGCCGTCGCCGGCGTCGAACTGTTATACGATGCACGTATGAATCTCGACCAAACACCTGGTATTTCTACCGCCGACCGTATGATGCTAGTCGAAACCTTCGTGCGCATCGTGGATGCCGGCAGTCTGTCGGCGGCGGCGCGTTTGCTGGAAACCACCCAGCCCACCATCAGCCGGCGCCTGAAGACGCTGGAAAAGTCGCTCGGCGTGCGCCTGCTGCAACGCTCGACGCATGCGATGAAGCTGACCGACGACGGCATGCGCTGCTACGCGCGCGCCAAGGAACTCATCGCCGGCTGGCAGGCTTTCGAAAGCGAGATCCGCGGCGCCGGCGACGAACCGGTGGGCAGCCTGCGCGTGATCGCGCCGCACGCCTTCGGCCAGCAGCAGCTGGTGGCGCCGCTGGCCGAGTACCTGCGGCGCTACCCGAAGATGACGGTGGAATGGACCCTGCACGACCGCATGCCGGACTTCATCGCCGAAGGCATCGATTGCGCGATCCAGGTCGGCACCTTGAAGGACACCTCGGTGGTGGCGATTCCGCTCGGGGCCGTGCCGCGCATCGTGGTCGCCGCGCCCGCCCTGCTCGACGGCCGCGCGGTGCCGCTCCACCCGGACGAGCTGGCGCGGCTGCCCTGGATCGCGGCCAGCAATTTTTATCGCGACGAGATCGACCTGTTTCACGCCGGCACGGCCGAGACGATGCGCATGCGCATCCAGCCGCGCCTGTACACCGACAACCTGTACGCGCTGCGCAATGCGGCGCTGCTGGGCGTCGGCGCGGCGGTGGCCTCTACCTGGGCGCTGCGCGAAGAACTGGAGAGCGGCCGCCTGGTGCAGCTGGTGCCCGAATGGCAGGCGCCGGCCCTGCCGATCCACCTGATCTATCCGCCGGCGCGCTTCTATCCGGCGCGCCTGCGGCGCTTCATCGACATCATGCGGGTGGCGGTGCCGCAGGCATTCGGGATCACGCCGCCCGGCTAGCGCAGACACAGGCGCCGCGTCCTGGGAACAAGGTATATCCTGTTCATCCCGGCCCGACTGCCGATCCAGGAGAGCAGCATGGACACTCACACCGGCGGCTGCCTGTGCGGCGCCGTCCGCATCATCGCATCCGGACGCCCCAACCGGGTCGGCCTGTGCCACTGCCTCGATTGCCGCAAGCACCACGGCGCGCTGTTCTATGCGGCCGCGATCTTCCCCCGGGAGGCGGTGACAATGAGCGGCGCGACCCGGTCCTATGCGGGACGGTTTTTCTGTCCCGACTGCGGCTCCCCGGTGTTCGGCCGCAGCGGCGACGAAATCGAGGTGCACCTGGGTTCCCTGGACGCCCCGGACCAGTTCATGCCGACCTACGAAAACTGGACCGTCCGCCGCGAAGCCTGGCTGCCGCCGTTCCCGCTGGCACGGCACTATGCGCACGACCGCGAAGCCGCCAGCCCCTTCGACGAATAGCCGACGCGCGCATGGCCGCCGTGCTGACGCTCTGTTGCAAATACAACAGTCGCGGTCGGACGCTACGTTTAACATATGCGTATGAAAAGTAACATTCTTCCGGAGCACTACCAGCAGATCTTCGAGGCCTTGCCGGGCAATTTTTTGCTGGTCCTGCCCGATCCGGATTTCACCATCGTCGGCGTCAGCGACGAATACCTGCGCGCGACGTTGCGCCAGCGTGCCGACGTGGTCGGCCGTCCCCTGTTCGACGTTTTCCCGGACAATCCCGACACCCCGGACGCAAATTCGACCTTCAACCTGTCGCGCTCCCTGCAGCGCGTGGTCGCCAGCCGCAAGACCGATGTCATGGCGGTCCAGCGCTACGACGTGCAAAACGCGGACGGCAGCGGTTTCGAGATGCGCTACTGGAGTCCCGTGAATGCGCCGGTGTTCGGGCCGGACGGCGAATTGCTGTGTATTGCCCACCGGGTCGACAATGTCACCGACTACGTGCGCATGCGCGAAGAGAACGCGCACCAGCGCAGCGTGAGCGAACAGCTGAGCGTCGAGAACGTCAAGATGGAAGCCGAGATCGTCGAGCGCAGCCGCGAACTGGACCGCCTGAACGCGGAGCTGCGCGCGGCGAACGAGGAACTGTCCGGGCACGCCCGCCACAAGGACAAGTTCCTGGCCATGCTGGCCCACGAACTGCGCAATCCGCTGGCGGCGATGTCGTCGGCCCTGCAATTGTGGGCCATGGGCAAGCCCGACGAACGCCGCCAGCAGGGCCTGGTGGAGATCTGCCGGCGCCAGGTGAAAAACCTGACGCGCCTGGTGGACGACCTGCTCGAAATGTCGCGCATCGACCGCGGCGCGGTGGAACTGCAGCGCGTGCCACTCGACCTGCGCGACATCGTCACGAATGCGATGCAAGGCACGCGCGAACTCTTCGAGCGGCGCCAGCTGGCGGTGTCCACCCGCGTCGCGCCCGGCAAATTCAGCGTCATGGGCGACGCGACCCGGCTGGAGCAGGCGCTGACCAACCTGTTCACCAACGCCGCCAAGTACAGCGAATCCGGTGGCAACGTCGAAGTAAGGCTGGACGCCGACCTGCCGGAACCCGGCTGGGCGCGCATCGGCATCAGCGACGAGGGCCGCGGCATTCCGCCGGACCGGCTCGAAGCCATCTTCGGTATTTTCGTGCAGGTCGACGCCGGCCTCGATCGCGCGCGCGGCGGCCTGGGCATCGGGCTGGCCCTGGTGCGGGCCATCGTCGAGCTGCACGGTGGCCGCGTGCGCGCCCACAGCGAAGGCATTGGCCATGGCAGCAGCTTCACCATCGACCTGCCGCTGATGCCCCAGACCGAACGGCGCCGCCAGTCCAACCTGCCCTTTCCCGAACAGGCATTCGCGATGCCCTTGCCGTCCCCGGGGATGCACCGCATCGCCATCGTCGAAGACAACCACGATGCGCGCGAGGCCCTGAGCGCCCTGCTCGGGGCCGCAGGCTACACCGTCACGGCCGCGGCCGATGGGCGCGAAGGCCTGGAACTGATCGTCAGGGACCCGCCCGACCTGGCGATCGTCGACATCGGCCTGCCGGAAATCGACGGTTTCGAACTCGCCCGGCGCGTACGCGCCGCCATCGGACCGGCGACCCGGCTGGTGGCCATGACCGGTTACAGTTCGCCGGCGGTGCGCACGACCGCGCTGGAATCGGGCTTCGACATGCATGTGGCCAAGCCTTGCACGCCGGACAAGCTGGCGGAAATCCTCACGCGGCCCTAGCCAGCCCCGCGCAGGCGGGGACGACGCATTTTGTCAGGAAGGGATTTTGGCTTCAGCCAGGATCGCCCGGATCTCCGGCACGCACGAACCGCAATTGCCGCCCGCCTTGACGCAAGCCGTCACCTGCGACACCTCCGTCAAACCATGCTCGCGGACGGCGATCCCGATGGTCTTGCGCCCCACGCCGAAGCAGGAGCACACTACCGGCCCGGGGTCCGCACCCTGCTCCCTCGCACGGCCGGACAGCAGGTTGAGGCGTTCCAGCGGCGCCAGTGCCGGCCTGGTGAACATCTCGGCCAGCCAGGCGCGCGCCGGCAGGTCCTGGCGCGTCGACACGAACAGGCAGGCCTGGATGCGCTCGTCCACCAGGTGGGCGGCGCGGTACATGCCACCGCTGCGGTCCTCGAACTCGATCCAGTCCGCTTGCTCGTCGTGCGCATCCACACCCAGCAGCGCGCGGCCCCAGCCGGCGGCGTCGACCACCGGCAGGCGCCCGGCCAGTTCGTAGCGGATGAAGTCCGCGCCCTGGATGCGGGTCCAGTGCGACGCTTCCGGCAGCGGCAGTTCGACGCGGCTGAGGATGAAGCCGTACCAGGCCACGCCGAAGGGTTCGATGCGCACCGGCGTGTGCTTGAATTCCGGCTCGCCCGAGACCGGATCGACGGCCGGATTGACCACCGCGCCGACCCGCGCATCCGAGGCCGTCTGGCCGCTCCAGTGGATCGGCATGAACACGCTGCCGCGCGCGATGCCGCCGCCGTGCTGCACCCGGGCCACGGCGGCGCCCCAGCGGCTGGTCACGCGCGCCAGCTCGCCCGCCTTGACGCCCCACAGCAGCGCATCCTGCGGGTGCATGTCGATGAAGGGTTCCGGGATGTGGCCGGCCAGCCGCGGCGAGCGGCCGGTGCGCGTCATGGTGTGCCACTGGTCGCGCACGCGGCCTGTGTTCAGCACCAGCGGATAGTCGGCATCGGGCGCATGCGCGGGCGCGCGCGCGACGGTGGCCACGAAGCGCGCGCGCCCGTCGGGATGGGCGAAGCGTCTATCGCTGAACAGCCGCGTGGTGGATGCGCCAGGTGCCGGCACCGGCCACTGCACCGGCTCCAGAGCATCGTACTGGTCTCGGCGCATGCCAGCCAGCCCCCCGATGTCGAAGGCGCGGCGGCGCTGGCCGTCGCTGCCATTTTGGTAGCCGCTCAGGCGCGCATGCTCGTCGAAGATCGCGTGTGCGCCATCGTAATCGAAGCCGCTGAAACCCATGCGCCGGGCCACACCGCAGATGATCTGCCAGTCGGGCCGCGCCGCACCCGGTGCGCTCAGGAAGGCGCGCTGGCGCGAGATGCAGCGCTCGGAATTGGTGACCGTGCCATCCTTTTCGCCCCAGCCCAGCGCCGGCAGCAGCACCTGGGCCGCTCCATTGGTATCGGTGCCAAGGACGATGTCGGAGGCCACCACCAGCTCGCACTTCGCCAGCGCACGCCGCGCCTGGTCGGCATCGGGCAGGCTGACCAGCGGGTTGGTACCCATGATCCAGACCGCCTTGATGCTGCCGTCCTCGATCGCGCGGAACAGATCGACCGCCTTCAGGCCCGGCTCGTCCGCCATGCCCGGCGATTGCCAGAAGTCCTGCAGCAGCGCGCGCTGGCCGGGGTCCTCGAGTTCCATGTGGGCGGCCAGCATATTGGCCAGGCCGCCGACTTCGCGCCCGCCCATCGCGTTCGGCTGGCCGGTCAGCGAGAACGGCCCCATGCCGGGCCGGCCGATGCGGCCCGTGGCCAGGTGGCAGTTGATGATGCTGTTGACCTTGTCGGCGCCGCTGGACGACTGGTTCACGCCCATGGTGAAGGCGGTGACGGTTTTTTCGGTGCGCGCGAACAGTTCGTAGAAGGCCAGCAGCTGTTGCGGATCGAGGCGGCAGGTCCTGGCCACCTGCAGCAGGTTGCCGCCCTGCCCGGCCGCTTCCAGCGCATCGGCCAGGCCGGCGGTGTGCTCGCCCACGAAGGCCGTGTCGATCAGCCGTTGCTGCGCCAGGTACGCCAGCAAGCCATTGAACAGCCAGACGTCGGTGCCCGGCTTGATCGGCAGGTGCAGGTCGGCGATGTCGCAGCTGGCGGTACGGCGCGGGTCGATCACGACGATCTTCATGCCGGGCCGCGCTTCTTTCGCGCGCACGATGCGCTGGTACAGGGTCGGGTGGCACCAGGCCGCGTTGGAACCGACCAGGACCACCAGGTCGGCCAGCTCGAAGTCTTCGTAACAGCCCGGTACCAGGTCTTCCCCAAAGGCGCGCTTGTGGCCGGCCACGGCGGCCGACATGCACAGGCGCGAATTGGTGTCGATGTTGGCGCTACCGATAAACCCTTTCATGAATTTATTGGCGACGTAGTAATCCTCGGTCAGCAGCTGGCCCGACACGTACAGCGCCACCGCATCCGGTCCATGCTCGGCGACGATGCGGGCGAAGCCGTCGGCCACGCGGCCCAGCGCTTCGTCCCAGCTCGCCTCGCGCAGCGTGCCGGCTTCGCGCAGCATCGGCTGCAGCAACCTGCCCTGCAGGCCGCCGGTCTCGCCCAGCGCGGCGCCCTTCACGCACAGGCGGCCCTGGCTGGCCGGATGCGCTTCGTCGCCGGCGATGGCCAGCGTGCCGTCCTGGGCCACCTGTGCTTTCACGCCGCAGCCGACGCCGCAATACGGGCAAGTGGTTTTCACGGTAGTCGGGATGGCGGACAGCTTCATGATGAATCTTTCCTCACGCGGCCTGGGCGCAATGCGCCTGGCCAAACAACAACTGGTCGCGCAGCGGCGCAATATTCGTCCGCTGCTGGATCAAATCGAAATACCAGGGACCATCGGCCACATCCCCGTACAGCACCACGCCGGTCAGGCGGTTGCCGGTGACGACCAGCCGCTTGTACACGCCGCCGCGGCGGTCACGCAGCACCAGGTCTTCGCTGCCCGCCAGGCCGACGATGTCGCCGGCAGAGTACAGATCGACTCCGGTTACCTTCAGCTTGGTGGCGGTAGCCCGCTGCACGTAGCGGCGGTGGCCGCTGCCGGCCAGGTGGGCCGCGCACACGCGCGCCTGGTCCCAGATCGGCGCCACCAGGCCGAAGGTGGCGCGGCGGTGCTGCACGCACTCGCCGACCGCGTACACGCGCGGGTCGTAGGTCTGCAGCGTATCGTCGACCACGATGGCACGCTCGACGTGCAGGCCGGCGCTCTTCGCCAGCTCGACGTTCGGGCGCACGCCGGCCGCCATCACCACCAGGTCGGCAACTATCGTCTCGCCATCCGCAAAGCGCACGGCATGCACACGCTCGCCGCCCTCGATGGCGGCGGTCTGGCGGTTCAGCAAAATGCGCAAGCCCTTCCGTTCCAGCGCGGCGCGCAGCAGGTCGGCGGCGGGTGGATCGAGCTGCTGGTTCATCAGGCTGCCCGTCACGTGCACCACGCTCACATCCATGCCCCGGCGCAGCAAGCCGTTGGCTGCTTCCAGCCCGAGCAGGCCGCCGCCGATCACCACCGCCCTGCCGCCAGCCCTGGCCGCCGCCAGCATGGTGTCGACGTCCTGCAAATCGCGAAAGCCGATCACGCCCGGCAGGTCGTGGCCCGGCACCGGCACGATGAAGGGTGTGGAACCGGTGGCGATCAGCAGCCGGTCGTAAGGCAGCGCCAGGCCGGAGCGCGCATGCACGATGCGGCGCTTGCGGTCGATGCGCACCACCGGGTCGCCCGCATGCAGGGTGACGCCGTTCGCCGCATACCAGTCGCGCGTGTGCAGCATGATGTCGTCGACGCTCTTGTCGCCGGCCAGCACCGGCGACAGCAGGATGCGGTTGTAGTTTCCGTGCGGCTCGGCGCCGAACACGGTGATGCGGTACCTGGCCCGGTCCAGCTTCAGCAATTCCTCGACCGTGCGCATGCCGGCCATGCCGTTGCCGATCACGACCAGGTCGTGCGAGATTTCGCCCGGGCGTGCCGGCCCTTCAGGCGCCATCGTCATACGCCGACCCAGACCTGGCCGTCCTCGACCCGCACCGGATAGCTGGCCACCGAGTGCTGCGGCGCTTCCAGGCATTCGCCGGTCTGCAAATCGAAGTGCTGCTTGTAGATCGGCGAGGCGACGACGATGCGCTCGCCGATGCTGCCCACCAGGCCGCGCGACAGCACCGCCGCTTGCGCATTCGGGTCGTAGTTATCGATGGCGAACAGGCGCGGCGACTCAGCGCCCACGCGGAACACGGCGACCTGGCGGCCACTCAGCAGTGCGCACACGCCGGTGTCGGGCACGATCTGGTCGAGGGTGCAGATGGCGCTCCATCCGCTCTGGGTCGACGGCAAGTCACGGTGCATGGCGATACTCCTCTCATATAAGTTCAGGCGCCCAGTGCGGCGATCGGGATGACGCGCTGCCGCTTGCGCTCGTCCGGCGTGGCCGGGCGCACCTGGCCGCGCTCGGGCATGAAGACCACGTTGTCGTCCACGGCATCGCTGTTCACAAAAGTGCGGAAGCGCTGGCGCACGGCCGGGTCTTCGACCGCGTTTTTCCATTCGTCTTCGTAGGTGTCGACCACGCGCTGCATGTCGGCTTCCAATTCCACGCCGATGCCCAGCTTGTCGTCCACCACCACCTGCTTCAGGTAATCCAGGCCACCTTCCAGATTCATGCGCCAGGTACTGGTGCGCTGCAGGCGGTCGGCGGTGCGCACATACAACATCAGGAAGCGGTCGACCAGTTTCACCACCGTTGCCTCGTCCAGGTCGGATGCCAGCAGCTCGGCATGGCGCGGCTTCATGCCGCCGTTGCCGCACACGTACAAATTCCAGCCCTTGTCCGTGGCGATCAGGCCGACGTCCTTGCCCTGCGCTTCGGCGCATTCGCGGGTGCAGCCGGACACGCCGAACTTGATCTTGTGCGGCGCCCGCAGACCTTTATAACGATTCTCCAGCGCGATCGCGAAGCCGACGCTGTCGCCCACGCCATAGCGGCACCAGGTCGAACCGACGCAGGATTTCACCGTGCGCAGCGACTTGCCGTAGGCATGGCCGGATTCGAAGCCGGCCGCGATCAGCTCTTCCCAAATGGCCGGCAACTGGTCCACGCGCGCCCCGAACAGATCGACGCGCGCGCCGCCGGTGATCTTGGTGTACAAGCCATATTTTTTCGCCACCATGCCCACCGCGATCAAGCCATCGGCGGTGACTTCCCCTCCCGGCATGCGCGGTACCACGGAATAGGTACCGTCCTTCTGGATATTCCCGAGGAAGTAATCGTTCGAATCCTGCAGGCTGGCGTGTTCCGGCTTGAGCACGAAATCGGCCCAGGTCGAGGCCAGGATGTTGGCGGCGACCGGCTTGCACACGTCGCAGCCCAGGCCCTTGCCGTGTTTTGCCAAAAGGTCGCCAAAGGTCTTGATACCGCCCACGCGGATCAGGTGATGCAGTTCCTGGCGCGAGTAAGCAAAGTGCTCGCACAGGTGGTTGTTGACGGCCATGCCCTGCTTCTGCATCTCGGCCTTCATGACTTGGGTAACCAGGGGCACGCAGCCGCCGCAGGAAGTGCCGGCGCCGGTGCAGGCCTTGAGCGTGCCGATGTCGCAGGCACCTGCTTTCACCGCGTCGCAGATCGCGCCCTTGCTGACGTCGTTGCAGGAGCAAACCTGGGCACTGGCCGGCAGCGCATCGACACCGATGCCCGGGCGCGCCTTGCCGTCGCTCTGGGGCAGGATCAGGAATTCCGGGGCTTCCGGCAGGGCGATGCTGTTCAGTACCGTCTGCAGCAGGCTGCCGTATTCGCTGGCGTCGCCGATCAGCACGGCGCCCAGCAGGCGCTTGCCGCAATCGGAGACCACGATCTTTTTATAGACTTGCTTGCGCTCGTCCGTGAACTGGAAGCTGCGGCTGCCGGGCGTGGCGCCGTGGGCATCGCCGATCGAGGCCACGTCCACGCCCATCAGCTTCAGCTTGGTGCTCATGTCGGCCCCGCCGAAGGTGCCTTCTTGACCCAGCAGCGACTTCGCCACCGTGCGCGCCATGTCGTAACCCGGTGCGACCAGGCCGAAGGTCTGGCCTTTCCAGGCCGCGCACTCGCCGATGGCGTAGACGTCCGGATCGGAGGTGACGCAGGCGTCGTCGATGACAATGCCGCCGCGCGGCCCGATCGACAGCCCGCAGGCGCGGGCCAGCTCGTCGCGGGGGCGGATGCCGGCCGAGAACACGATCATGTCGGTTTCCAGGAAGCTGCCGTCGGCGAACTCCATGCGGTGGGTGGCCTGCTCGCCGTCGACGATGCGCTGGGTGCTCTTTTGCGTGTGCACGCTCACGCCCAGGTCTTCGATCTTGGTCCGCAGCATGCGGCCGCCCAGGTCGTCCACCTGCACCGCCATCAGGCGCGGCGCGAATTCGACCACGTGGGTGTCGAGCCGCATGTCGCGCAGCGCCTTGGCACATTCCAGGCCGAGCAGGCCGCCGCCGATCACCACGCCGGACTTCGAACGCGATCCGCATTCCAGCATCGCTTCCAGGTCTTCGATAGTGCGGTAGACGAAGCAATCCTTCCTCTCCTTGCCCTCGAGCGGCGGGACGAAGGGATAAGAGCCGGTAGCGAACACCAGCTTGTCGTAGCCGAGGATCTCGCCGCTGGCCAAGGCCACGGTGCGGGCGGAGCGGTCGACCCCGACCGCGCGGGCGTTCAGCTTCAGCCTGACGTTGGCGCGGTCGTTGAAAAAGCCCGGCGCCACCAGCGACAAATCGTCAGCCGATTTACCGGCGAAGAATTCGGACAGGTGCACGCGGTCGTAGGCCGGGCGCGGCTCTTCGCACAGGACCGTGACGTCGACACCCCGTGCCTCGCCGGCCAGCAGGGTTTCCAGGAACTTGTGGCCCACCATGCCGTGGCCGATGACGATGAGTTTCATGATGCGTCCTTTCATGCGGCGGCTGGGGCGGCGGCGTCCAGCGCCGCGCTCCTGAAGCGCACGCCGACTGCGCACACGCTCGAGATGAGCACCGCGCCGCCCAGGATGAACAGGGTCTGGCGCACGTCGCCGGTGCCCTTCATCAGGAAGCCGGCCAGCACCGCGCCGACGTTGCCGCCGGCGCCGACGATGCCGGCCACGCCGCCCAGTGCCTTGCGGTTGACGAAGGGCACCAGTGCATAGGTGGCGCCGCACGCCATGTGGGTGCACAGGCCGAAAGCGAGCATGGCGGCGATGGCCAGGGCCACGCTGGTCGTCTGCGAGAACCACAGCAGGCCCAGGCCCTCGCCCACCATCAGGATGAACAGCAGGTTGACGCGGCTGTTGAGGTCACCGCGGGCGGCGGCCTTGTCCGACAACCAGCCGCCGAGGGCACGCGCGAACAGCGCCAGCAGGCCGAAGCTGCCGGCTGCCATGCCCGCCGCCTTCAGGGACAGGCCGAAGTGGTCGACGTAGTAGACGGCGGCCGTGTTGTGGATGAACAGTTCGATGCCGAAGCAGGCGCCATAAGTGACGAACAGCAGCCAGGCGCGGTAGTTGCCGCAGGCTTGCTTGAAGCTGGACCAGCCACCCTTGTTGTTCGCTTCGAAGGGCACGCCGGCTGCGCGCAGCTCGCTGAAATTACCCTCCGGGCAGTCCTGGGTCAGCTTCCAGTAGGCGAAGGCCGTCACCAGCATCGCAATGCCGGGCACCAGCAACGCCACGCGCCAGCCCATGGTCTCGCTCACGCCAAGCATGATCACGGCACCCATCAAAAGCGGCATCAGGGCTTGCGCCACCCCGCCGCCGCTGTTGCCCCAGCCGGCCGAGGCGGCGTTGGCGGTGCCGACCACCTTCGGTCCGAACATCACCGAAGTGTGGTACTGGGTGATCACGAAGCTGGCGCCGACTGCGCCGATCCCGAGGCGGAACAGCAAAAAGCTTTCATAGCTCTGCGCCATGGCCACGCCCAGCACGGGAATCGCGCCCAGGGTCAGCAGGCCGGTATAGGTCTTGCGCGGACCGAAGCGGTCGCACAGCGGGCCGACCAGCAGGCGCACCAGGATCGTGATGGCGACGGCGGCGATGTTGATGTCGGCGATCTGGCCGACGGACAGGTGGAACTCGCCTTTGATGACGGGCATCAGCGGCGCGCAGGCGAACCAGGCGAAGAAGCAGACGAAGAAAGCCACCCAGGTCAGGTGGAAGGCGCGCATCTGCGGGGTGTTGAAGGAAAAAAGCTTGATGCTGTTTGCTTTGCCGGCCATGTCGTATTCCTTTCAGTATCCCTTCGGATATCCCTTAAAAAACGAAACGGCGTCCGCTGCATGGCCGGGCACACATGGAGGCCATGTGCTGCCGGGTGCCGCGGACGCCGTTGTCCTGTGTGCCGGGCCCGTCGTTGGGCCGGCTGGTGCAAGGGATCGCCGTTGATCCTTTACCGGGATGTTTGCAAGAGACGTGCCAGACCGTCTTCCCCGGGAGGCCTTGCAAACTGTGCTTCGCTGCGGTGCACCACGCCCCAAGTTGGGGCGTGGTGCCGCTTGAAGGCGCACTAGTTCGAAATCGCCGAGGTGCGTTTATGAATGGAGAACGAGGCAGCGTAGGACTGCGGATCGCGGCCGTTCCAGGCCTTGCCATCCATCAGGACCGAGCTGCGCAGCAGGTTCGACGGCGCCGGCACGCCGGCCAGCAGCGCCGCTTCGCGGTACAGGCCGACGCGGTTCACGCGGCTGGCCACGGCTTGATAATCCGGGTCTTCGCGCAGCAGGCCCCAGCGCCGGTGCTGGGTCAGGAACCACATGCCATCCGACAGGAAGGGGAAGTTGGCCTCGCCGCCCGCATGGAATTGCAGCGGGTCCGGGTCGCTCCAGTGGCGGCCGAGGCCGTTGTCGTACTCGCCCTGCAGGCGGGCGGCTATCCCGCGCAGGCTGGCGCCTACATAAGCGGGACTGGACAGCACCTCGGCGGCGGCAAAGCGGTGCTCGTCCGACTCGTCGATCCAGCGCCCCGCTTCCAGCACTGCGGCGATCAGCGAACGGCAGGCGTGCGGATTGGCGTCGGCGAAGGCGGCGCTGGTGCCGAGCGCCTTGCCCGGATGGTCGGGCCAGACATCCTGGCTGGTCGACACGGTGAAACCGCTGCCGCCTTGCACCGCGGCGCCGCTCCAGGGCTCGCCGGCGCAAAAACCATCCATGTGGCCGGCCGCCAGGTTGGATGCCATCTGGCTGGGCGGCACCGTCACCAGCTGGACGTCGCGCAGCGGGTCGATGCCGCCGGCGGCCAGCCAGTAGGACAGGAACATGGCGTGGTTCCCGGTCGGGAAGGTATGGGCGAAGGTGTAGCGGCGGCTCCCCTTGCGCACCAGGGCCGCCAGCGCTTCCAGGCTCCTCACGCCCTGCTCCGCCAGCTTGCGCGACAGCGTGATCGCCTGGCCGTTGCGCGACAAGTTCATCAGCACCGCCATCGGCGTGGCGGCGCAGCCGATGCCCATCTCGACGCCGTACACCAGGCCGTACAAGACGTGGGCGGCATCCAGCTCGCCCTTCAACAGGCGGTCGCGCATGCCGGACCAGGAGTGCTCGCGGCTCAGCACCAGTTTGATGCCGTATTTCTCGTCCAGCCCGAGCACGGACGCCATCACCAGCGACGCGCAATCGGTGAGCGGCATGAAGCCGACCTTGATGGCGGTCTTTTCGGGGCGGTCGGATCCGGCTGCGAATACAGGTGTCATTAAAGTCTCTTATATATGAGCGACGTTCATGTGCCGTGTGCGAAGAAGCATCACAACAAATCCTCGACATCCAGAACCCGCTGCGCAATCTCCACCAGCTTCAACTTCTTGTTCATCGCCATGCTGCGCAGCCGCTGGTAAGCCTGCTCCTCGCTGAGCCGGTTCTTTGCCATCAGCACGCCCTTGGCGCGCTCGATCAGCTTGCGGTCCGCCAGCTGGCGGCGGGTGTCGGAGAGTTCGTCGAGCAGTTTCTGTTCGCGCCTGAAGCGAGCCAGCGCCACGTCCAGCACCGGCTTCACGCGCTCGGCCTGCAGGCCATCGACGATATACGCGGACACCCCCGCCGCGAGCGCCGCGTCGACGCTGGACGGGGCCGGGTCGTCGGTGAACAGCACGATCGGGCGCGGCTCGTCGCGGGTGGCGATCACGAGGTGTTCGAGGACGTCGCGCGCATCCGATTCGCTGTCGATGATGATCAGGTCCGGCTGGATCTGGCCGATGCGCTCGGGCAGGAAGATGTCGGCCGGGAGCGCTGCGACGATGTCGTAGCCGGATTCGAGCAAGCCGATGCGCAGCGCCGCGTTGCGTTGTGCCTGGGCGTCGATGCCCTGGCCGCCACCAGCCGGATCCGGCACGGTGTTGACGACAACGATACGCAGGTTGCGCTGGACAGGCGGTTTCATGAAGCGGAGATATGCAAGTTCCGGGCCAGAGATATGGCAAGGCGACAAGCAGGGGCGTCAGATATTCAGGAAAAGTATTGACGATATCGGCGCAAACGAATAATTGCCTTGAAGAAAATATTCATGAAACGCATGGTGAACATCACAAACTAAAAGTTCATTTATATCGAGATTCTTCCTATACTGCAACGCAACAACACAGGAAATCACGGAGGTTTCAATGAACACAGCAACGATCACCCAGGCGCAGGACAAGGGACTGCGCCACCAATTCGCCGATGTGCTCGGCACCATCCGCGCCTTCGCGATCGAACTCTACACCGCGCATGGCGGCTGGTTCGCCCACGATGCCGCTCATCCGGCCAGCGGCGCCTTTGCCCGCAACGCCGTGAAACGCAACATCGCCGCTGAATAAGCCCGAACCGAAACCATCAAGGATAATTATCATGACCGCCGTCGAAATCATCACCGTCTCCATCTCCGCCCTGGCCATCGTCACCCGCATCGCCATGTTCATCCGCAACCCGTCGGTAACCACCCCGGCCGACCTGTGGACCGCCGAGTACCCGCACCTGCACATGTAATACCCCGGCTGGCCAGTGCCAGCCCGCATTGAATCCTCCACACGCCCGGAATTGTCCGGGCGTCGTCGTTTCTGCACCCCTCTTTTTCGCTTCCGCTCGAATTCGCCCAGTACCCGAATCGGCTGAGCTAGAATGCATTTTCGCAATTTCTAGCCATATAAGCACTCGTGTGCTTTCCTAACTTCCGATGACGACGCGAATTCCTGCCTTATCCCTGCTCTCCGCCCTGGCGCTGTCGACCCTGCCCGCCCTGGCCTCGACACCCATTTCCCTCGACCAGGCCATGGCCAATCCGGACTGGATCGGCGCACCCGTCGAAACTGCCTGGTGGAGCTGGGACAGCAAGCAGGTCCTGTACAAGCAGAAGCGCGACGCGTCGCAACTGCGCGACACCTGGACCGTCGATGCCGGCAAGGCCGGAAGCAAGCGCAAGATAAACGACGCCGAGCTTGGCAAGCTGGACAGCCCAATGGCGGTTTACGACCAGAAGCGCACCCATGCCCTCATCGTCCGCAACGGCGACTTGTTCGAGCGCGACCTGAAGAGCGGCGGCCTGGTCCAGATCACCCGCGGCGGCGGCAATATCGGCGCCGTGCAGTATGCGAAGGATGAACGCAGCGTGCAATACCGTATCGGCGACGACTGGTTCGGCTGGGACCGCGCCGAGCGCGTGCAGGGGCCGCTGGTCTCGCTGCGTGCGGCGAAGGACCCGAATGTCCAGGAAGGAGACGCCCTGCGCGACATGCAGCTGCGCCTGATCGCCACCCTCAAGCGCCAGAAGATTGAGCGCGACGCCGCCCGCGCCCGCGCCGAGGAAGAACGCCGCGCCGACCCGACCCGCGCCCCGGCCCCGATCTACCTGGGCGACAAGCTGGCCATCCTCAACAGCCACCTCTCGCCGGATGGCCGCTGGCTGCTGGTGGTGACCGGTCCGAAGGACGCCGACAAGGGCCGCGTCGGCAAGATGCCACGCTACGTCACCGAAAGCGGCTACGAAGAATTCGCCGACGAACGCACCCGTGTCGGCCGCAACAGCCCGCGCGGCCAGTCACTCAAGCTGGTCAACCTGGCCACGCGCGAAGTGAAGGACTTGTCGCTGGACGTCCTGCCCGGCATCGACGTCGATCCGCTGGCCGCGCTGCGCGCCGGGCAAAAGCTCGAGCCCCTGAAAGGCAAGCGTCCGGTGACCATCGGCTTCAGCGGCGACGCCGTGGTCTGGAGCCCGAACGGCGCCAGGGTCGCCGTGATGTTGCGCGCGGTCGACAACAAGGACCGCTGGATCGCCACCGTCGACCTGCCGCGCGCCACCCTGCAGCCGGTGCACCGCCTGACCGACGCGGCCTGGATCAACTACGACAACAATGAATTCGGCTGGCTGCCGGACAGCGCCACGCTGTGGTACCTGTCCGAAGAAAGCGGCTATTCGCACCTGTACGTGCGCGACGCCAGCGGCAGCGTGCGCGCCCTGACGGGCGGCCGCTGGGAAGCCTCGGACGTGGCCTGGTCGGCCGACGGCCAGACCGCCTGGATGATGTGCAACCGCGCTACACCGGTTGCCTACGAAGTCTGCGCGGTATCCGCGAAGGACGGCGCGACGCGCGAGGTCAGCAGCCTGGAAGGCGGCGTCGAAGACTTCCGCCTGTCGCCGGACCAGCGCCAGCTGCTGGTGCATTATTCCCAGCCCTACCTGCCGCCGCAGATCGCCACCCTGCCCGCCAAGGGCGGCACCGCCGTGAAACTGACCGACACCCGCACGGCCGATTTCAAGGCGCGCGAATGGGTCCAGCCGCAATTCGTGGCCGTCCCCTCGACCCACGGCGCCGACCCGATCTGGGCCAAGCTCTACCGCCCGGCCCAGTTCGAACCGGGCAAGAAATACCCGGTCGTGATGTTCGTCCACGGCGCCGGCTACCTGCAGAACGTATCGCACCGCTACTCGGTCTACTTCCGCGAGCAGATGTTCAACAACCTGCTGGTGCAAAAGGGTTACGTGGTCCTGGACATGGACTACCGCGCCTCGAAGGGCTACGGCGCCAAATGGCGCAATGCCATCTACCGCCAGATGGGCCACCCGGAACTCGACGACTACCTGGACGGCGTCAACTGGATGGTCGCCAACCAGCAAGGTGACCCCGCCAACGTCGGCATCTACGGCGGCAGCTACGGCGGCTTCATGACCTTCATAGCGCTGCTGCGCGCGCCGGACGTCTTCAAGTCCGGCGCCGCCCTGCGCCCGGTGTCCGACTGGACCAGCTACAACCACGACTACACCGCCAACATCCTGAACACGCCCGACGTCGATCCGGAAGCCTACAAGGTGTCGTCGCCGATCGAGTACGCGCAGAATTTGAAGGGCAACCTGCTGATCGCGCACGGCATGGTCGACGACAACGTGCTGTTCCAGGATTCGGTACGCATGTCGCAGCGTTTGATCGAGCTGAAAAAGGATAACTGGGAGCTGGCGCCGTATCCGATGGAGCGGCATTCCTTCGTGCAGCCGGAAAGCTGGTATGACGAGTATCGCCGGATTTATCAGTTGTTTGAGCGGACGTTGAAGCAGTAAGTTCAGGGCTTGAAAAGGCCCACTACGCATGAACGTCGCCCCCGCGAAGGCGGGGGCCCAAGTTCGTCGATTATAGGTAACGCGGCCCTCAGGTATTGGAGCATACGCAGGACAAGTTTCGATCAAAGCTAAGCTGCGCTCGAGCTTGCTGAATAAGCACGCACTACTTTCTCGTGGCGAATGCAACAACTGCCAATGCTGCCACGATTGCCACAAGGTGGCCTACCTCGTCAAGCGGCCCATGGCCACTCATAACTGAAGATACGATTAACCCGCAAGCAGCTACGCCCCCAATGATAGGAAGGCTGCGGTGCCAGTTAATCAACGGATCTTTACCCGGGCGCTTGGCTTTCGGAGGCCGAATAAAATTTTTGTCCAAAGTTTGTTCGATGGTTTCGATCATGCGTTCCGTCTCGGCAGCAATCGACGCCGGCGCATAAGACAGTAAACTATTCGCCAACTCCAAAGCACGATGATGTTGTCCGGATCGAAAAGCGATTGCTGCGGCGCTTTTCATCAGTAATGAACGAGTTTCTTTATCATTCAGACTTTCAGCCAATTGAGCTGCCTGCAATTCTAAATCGAGAGCTAGGCGCAATTCCGTATTCGCGTCTTCAATTTTAGGCTCTTGTTCTTCAAGTGCTCGCTTCACCGCAGGCACCTCAGCAAATTTCAGGACCTCCGCCCGCTCCACATGCATCATCGCCATGTCGTGTAATTCGCGTATGGATTCAATGCTCATTTTATCGTCCTAAAATATATTGCCAGCCTCGGCTCCGAAAACTCGACGACTGCCGCCCTGGCAGTTCCGGGTATGGTAAGTTTCAGAGCTTGCTTGAGTTTCGCTCGCAAACGCCCGAGTAATCTTTGAGGATTTGAGAATATACCGGAAACTTCCAATCGATCAATTGGCCCGGCAATAATTGGTCCAGGAGCCAATCGGGTATTAAGATAAAAATCGAATCCAACACCGGTACTTGCGGTGCGTGCAACCGCGTGAATCCCGCGTACGGCCGACAGATAAGCAAGTGTAACAGCGTATGCTCCGTATTCGACAACCTCTTTTTTGTCGGCATAAGCTGCTTCAGCATCCGGCATATCTATTGGCAGAATCTCGTCCCAATCGATACTGAATTTTCGATCCAGGCGCCGGCTATCGGAGACACTTATCATGCCGATAGGCACTTGCCCAGATGACTTCTGCAGACAATAGGCTGCAGTATCACATAGCAACACCATATAAGAAGAGGAAAGCTTAACTTCGGTCATCGCCGAAGTTCGAATTTCGAGGGTTAGATTTTGTTGTGTCATTTTTCTCAAATCATCGATCAGCCATTTACGACCACCTGCACAGCAACAGCAACAGGAACAGGAACAGGAACGGAAACAGGCTGCACAACCGGAAGAACCGCCGCCCGGATCACCTCCGCCGCCGGCTTTTGCCGCGACTGAAAACGCACCGTCCTGATGGAAGCTTGTTCGAGACGGCCATCGCGGACGTTGTCCTTGGCACTCGAATGGGTCCGGTCGTCCAGTTCGACGACGGCAATCACTTCGCAGGCTTTATTGCAGACGACGTAATCGATGCGCTGTTGGGCGATGCGCAGGCGATCGCTGTGGGCGACCTTCTTGTCGCCGCTCGATGCTTCCAGCAGGGCCGTCATCGCCACTTGCGGGAAGATGTAATGATCGGGCAGCGCTGAAACCAGCCTGCCGAAGAATTCGAGCTCATTGTCGGTCATGAGTGGCCGGCGCTTGTATTTGCCGCTGCGGTCGCCTTGCTTGGCCTTGGCGAGTGCGAGGCCCATGAACACCACGGCGATAACGAGGACTGCGAGGATGAGCTTCATGGCTGACTTCTTTCTGACTGATTCCCAAAAGCAATAGAATAGCAATCAGCACCTGCCTGAAAATCCTCGCTTTGTCACAAAGCGCGACAAAATCTGGATCCCTGCCTGCGCAGGGACGACCTGCCTAGGTCCCCAAGAAATCCAGCAAGCTCAAGGCCACCACCTTGGTCGCCATGCGCAAATCCTCCAGCGCCAGCTTTTCATCCGCCTTCTTCGCATTCGATTCCAGCACCGTGCGCGGCCCGGCCCCATACAGCACTGTCGGGATACCGCGCTCGCCATACAGGCGCGCATCGGCATACAGCGGCGTGCCCTTGGCCTGCGGTGCCTCGCCCATCACGGCCAGGCCATTGCGCTGCAGGCTCTCCACCAGCTTGTCCGACCCTGGCAGCGGCCGCAGCGCCTGCGACAGCAGCAGGCGCTTGATCTCGAGGCGGATGCCGGGCAGGCCGCGTACCGCGTTGTCGATCAGGGCGCGCACACCGGCTTCCACCGCCACCGGGTCTTCTTCCGGAATCATGCGCCGGTCCATCTTGAGCACGACCTTGCCGGGGACGACGTTGGTGTTGGTACCGCCGTCGATGCGGCCTACCAGCATGGTCGGCGAATCGATGCCGGGGACGGTCGACTTGATCTTGCGTAGCGCGGGCAGCTGGCCGTAGATCGCATTCAGGATATGCGTGGCGGCTTGCAGCGCGTCGACGGCGGTCTCCGGCATCGCGCCGTGGCCGGCCTTGCCGTGCACCGTGATTTCCAGTTGCAGGCAGGCGTTGTGGGCGGTGATGATGTCGTAGGCGAAGCCGGCGGCGATCACGAAATCAGGCTTCGTCAAGCCTTGCTCGAGCAGGTAGCCCGGTCCGAGCAGGCCGCCGAATTCCTCGTCGTAGGTGAAGTGCAGTTCGAGCGCACCTTTCAGATCCACGTCCAGCGATTCCAGCGCACGCGCCGCAAAGACGTAGGTGGCGAAGTCGCTTTTCGATACCGCCGCCGCGCGTCCGTAGATGTACCCGTCTTCGACGACTCCCCCATACGGCGGCTTGCTCCAGCCCTCGCCCGGCGGCACCACATCGCCGTGGGCATTCAGGGCGACGGTCGGTCCGCCGGCGGCATACGGCCGGCGGATGATCAGGTTGGTGATGCTTTCCATTCCCTGGTCGCGCACGCGGTCAAACGGCACCGCGTGCTTCTCGGCCTGCCAACCGTAGGCGGCCACGCGCTCCGCCACGGCCTCCGCATGCGGCGCGTTGTTGCCGGGCGGGGTGTCGGTCGGGATGCGGATCATGTCCTGTAAAAAGGCGACCTGCTCGTCGAAGTGGGCGTCGATCCACGCCAGCAGCTGTTCTCGTTTCTGTTCCATGCTTCGCTCAATTCATTTTGCGCCGCCCTCGAACCAGGCCGCGACCTGGGCCCGTTCGGCGTCCGTCATGTTGGTGAGGTTCGCCAGCGGCATCGCCTTCAGCTGGACCGTCTGCTGGTAGATGCGCGGCGCGTTCTGGTGGATGCCTTGCGGGTTGTCGAGGGCGACGCCGGCCGGCGCCGCCGTGAAGCCGGGCTGGGTCGGATGCGCCGCATGGCAGGCCACGCAGCGCTGGGCGATGATGCCCTGTACTTGCGCGAACTGGACACCGCCGGCGGCATGATAGGCCGCAGTAGCTCTGGCAGCGGGCGGCCGCGGCGCAATCGCAATGGCCACCGCCGCCAGCAGCAGCACGCCGAGCGCCGGGTACTTCCAGTCGATCCGCCCCTTGTGGCGCAGGTTGAAGAAGTGGCGGATGAAGACGCCCGCAGCCATGATCATGCCCAGCACCGCCCACGCATGCGCATGGTGGTAGGTCATCGCGAAGTGGTTGCTGATCATGATGAACAGCACCGGCAGCGTGAAGTAGTTATTGTGGACGCTGCGCTGCTTGCCGCGGATGCCGTAGACCGGATCGGGCTTTTGCCCGGCCCGCATCGCATTCACCATCTTGCGCTGGCCGGGGATGATCACCATCGCCACGTTGGCCACCATGATGGTACCGATCATCGCGCCGACGTGGATGTAGGCGGCGCGCCCGCTCAGGAGCCGGGTCAGCACCCAGGTGGCGCCGACCAGCAAAACAAAGATCGCCGTGCCGAAGGCCAGGTCGTGCTTGCCGAGCCGGGAGCGGCACAGCAGGTCGTAGACCACCCAGGTCACCACCAGGCTGGCCAGGCCGATGCCGACCGCCTGCCAGCTGGAGAGGTCGGCCACGCTGCGGTCGACCATCATCGCCTGCGCATTGAAGTAATAGACGATGGTAAGGAGCGCGAAGCCGGACAGCCAGGTGGAATAGGCTTCCCATTTGAACCAGTGCAGTTCGGCCGGCAGTTCGGCGGGCGCCACCATGTACTTTTGCGGGTTGTAGAAGCCGCCGCCGTGCACCGCCCACAATTCGCCGGCCACGCCTTTCTGCGCCAGCTCGCCGCCCGCGGCCGGCGGACGCAGCGAGTTGTCGAGCCAGACAAAATAAAAGGAAGCGCCGATCCAGGCGATGCCGGTAATGATGTGCAGCCAGCGCACCAGCAGGTTCATCCATTCGAGGCCGTACGGCAGCAGGTAATCCATGGGCGTCCCTTATCCAGTCACACCGGCGAGTTACAACAAGATAAACCGCTTTCCATTTATTCAACATGAAAAATACCGTATATTCGACATAAGCACACGCATATAGACCAGCCACGATGTCCAGCCTGCCCCAGCATCTCGACCTGCACCTGATCCGCATCCTCTACCTGCTGCTGGTCGAGAAGAACGTCTCGCGCGTGGCGCTCAAGCTGAACCAGCCGCAGCCCTCGATATCGGCCTCGCTGCGCAAGCTGCGCGAATTGACCGGCGATCCGCTGCTGGTGCGCGGCGCGCGCGGCATGGTGCCGACCCAGCACGGCGAGAGCCTGTTGAAACCGGCCAAGCGCATCCTCGACGAGACCGAGAGCCTGTTCATCAAGAAGTCGCCCTTCCTGCCCGAGGAAGCGGCGCGCACCTTCCGCATCGCCGCGCCGGACTACCTCGACACCCAGTTCTTGCCGAACGTGGTGGCCGGGCTGCGGCGCGGCTCGCCCAACAGCCGCGTGACGCTGCACCACCTCGGGCCGGGCAACGATTACCTGCGCATGCTGTCCGATGGCGAGATCGACCTCGTCGTCGCCAACTGGGAAGAACCGCCGGCGCACCTGCACATCTCCAAACTGTTCGAGGACCCGATCATCTGCACCATGCGCGCCGACAGCGCCTATGCCCGCCGCACCGCCGGCGACGCCATGACGCTCGACGACTACCTCAGCCTGCCGCACGTGGCGCCGTCCGCCATGCTGCCCGGCTACCACGGCGTGATCGACGCCTTCCTCGAACGCGAAGGCTTGCAGCGCAAGGTGGCGGTGGAGTCGCCCTACTTCGGCCTGATTCCCTACATGCTGACCCAGACCGACCTGGTGCTGACCACCGGCCGCCAGTTCATCCGGTTTTATGAAAAGACGCTGCCGCTGAAGAATTTCACGGTGCCGGTCAAGTTCCCACCGATGCGTTTCTACCAGTTGTGGCACCAGCGCATGCATCAGTCGCCGGAGCACAAGTGGTTGCGCGATCAGGTGACGGCCGCGGCGAGGAGCCTGGTCAAAACATAGGGTGGGCAGCCCGTGCCCACCCTACGTAATATCCATCATCATCGGCAAGATATGAACAGGACCGCCGCAAGATTTATCATCGGACGATGATCGATCGGACCACGCCATGACCACTCTCGCTGACATCAACCGCCTCGACACCGCCGCCTTCGTCGACACCCTGCGCGGCATCTACGAGCATTCACCCTGGATCCCCGGACGCGCGGCCAGCCGCCGCCCGTTCGCCAGTCCGGCCGCCCTCAAGCTGGCGCTGCAGGATGCCGTGGCGCTGGCCAGCGAAGACGAGCAGCTCTCGCTGCTGCGCGCCCACCCCGAACTGGCAGGCAAGGCCGCGATCGCGGGCGCGCTCACGCTGGAATCGACCGGTGAGCAGGCCGCCTCCGGCCTGGACCGCTGCAGCCCCGAGGAGTACGCGGCGCTGCACGAACTGAACGCCGCCTACAACGCCAGGTTCGGCTTTCCCTTCATCCTGGCGGTGAAAGGACCGACCGGCCGGGGCCTGGCGCGCCGGGCGATCATCGCCACCTTCCGCCGGCGCCTCAGCAACCAGCCGGCGGACGAGATGGCGGAAGCGCTGCGCCAGGTGCACCGCATCGCAGAAATCAGGCTAAACGATTTAATCGGGCACCAGCTCGAATTCGGACCGGCGATCATGGACTGGGCCGAGCAACTGGCCACCATCAGCGACGACGAAGGCGCACTCACCTGCGCCTACATGACGCCGGCGCACCAGCGCACCGCCGCCCAGCTGGCCGACTGGATGGCGGATGCCGGCATGCAAGTGCACATCGACGCGGTCGGCAACGTGGTCGGACGTTACGCGGCAAGCGATTCCGATACGAAGACGCTGCTCACCGGCTCCCACTACGATACCGTGCGCAACGCCGGCAAATACGATGGCCGCCTCGGCATCCTGCTGCCGCTGGCCATCGTCAGGCACTTGCATGCGCGCGGAGAGCGCCTGCCCTATCACCTCGAGCTGATTGCGTTTGCCGAGGAAGAAGGCGTGCGCTTTCGCTCGACCTTCCTGGGCAGCCATGCCGTGGCCGGCCGCTTCGACCTGACGCTGCTCGATGCGCGCGATGCCGACGGGGTCACGATGCGCACGGCGCTGCAGCAGGCCGGCCACGACCCTGCCGCCATCCCTGCCATCGCACGCGATCCGTCGACGCTGCTCGGCTACGTCGAGGTCCACATCGAGCAGGGGCCGGTGCTGCTGGAACAAGGCTTGCCATTGGGGGTGGTGACGGCCATCGCCGGCAGTTCGCGCTACCTGCTCGAGCTGGAAGGCCAGGCCAGCCACGCCGGCACCACGCCGATGACGATGCGGCGCGATGCCGCCGCCGCCGCCGCAGAGATCGTGCTGCTGGTCGAGCAACGCTGCATGGAGAACAATGTCGGGGGCTCGCTGGTCGGCACCGTCGGCCAACTGACGGTGCCGGACGGTTCCGTCAACGTAATCGCGGGCCGCTGCCGCCTGTCGCTCGACATCCGCGCCGCCGATGACGGCGAGCGCATGGCGGCCGTGCGCGACATCTTCGACGGCATCGAGGCGATCTGCGCGCGCCGCCGCATCGGCTTGAGCGTCGACAAGCTGCTGGAAGCACCGGCCGCACCCTGCGCGCCGCGCCTGATGCACCAGTTGGGCGAGGCCATGGAGCGTGCCGGCCTGCCGCGCTTCGAGCTGCTGTCCGGCGCCGGCCACGATGCGATGGCGATGGCAGCCGTCACCGAGGTCGCGATGCTGTTCACGCGCTGCGGCAACGGCGGCATCAGCCACAATCCGCTCGAGACCATGACCGCGGACGATGCCGACATCGCGGCGCGCGTGCTGCTGGACTTCCTGCGCCACTACCGCTGACACCTGCGCTACACTCTCGTGGATGACGACACGGGAGGCCGGAATGCAAGACAAGTTACTGCGGGTAGGCATCATCGGCTTCGGCCTGGCCGGCCAGACCTTCCATGCGCCGCTGGTACGCGCCACGCCGGGCCTGCAGATCACTGCGGTGGCCAGCAGCGGCCCGGACAAGGTGCATGCCGCACTGGGCGACACGGTAACGGTGCTTGGCGACCCGCGCGCGCTGGCCACCAGCGACCTGGTCGACCTGGTGGTAATCGCCAGCCCGAACGCGACCCACTTCGAGCTGGCCGCGCTGGCACTTGGCGCCGGCAAGCACGTGGTGGTCGACAAGCCGTTCACGGCCACCGTCGAGGAAGCCCGGCGGCTTGCCGCCATGGCCAGTGAACATGGTCTGCTGCTCAGCGTCTTCCACAACCGCCGCTGGGACAGCACAACGCTGACCGCCTCCAGACTGCTGGCCGCCGGCACGCTGGGCAGCATCCGCCATGCCGAAATCCACTTCGACCGTTTCCGCCCGCAGCCGCTGCCGCGCTGGAAGGAAGAGGCGCTCGAGGGCGGCGGTAGCTGGATGGACCTGGGGCCGCACCTGCTGCACGAGGCGCTGCATTATTTCGGCTGGCCGCTGGCGATCCAGGCGGACCTGGCTTCGCTGCGTCCCGGCAGCCAGGCCGACGATTGCGTCCATGCGCGCCTGCGATATGCGGACGGCTTGCGCGTGGACGTCGCCGCCAGTATGCTGACGGCCGCGCCGCGTCCGCGCGTGGCGCTGTACGGCACCCGTGGCAGCTGGGTCAAGCAGAACCTGGATCCGCAGGAAGCCGTCCTGAAGACCGGCCAGCGTCCGGGCGAGGATGACGCGGCCTGGGGCATCGATGCCGAGCAGGGCGTCCTGTCCCTCGAAGAAAACGGCGCGGTGCAAACCTGGCCGCACGCCACCGAGAACGGCGCCTACCAGACCTACTACCGCCAGCTGCGCGAGGCTATCCTGGGCCGCGGCCCGAATCCGATTCCGGTGGAAGAAGCAATCGCCGTGATGCAGCTGCTGGAAGCCGGGCGGCGCAGCCACGCCGAGCGGCGCGAAATAGCGCTGGACGAAACGAGCGTCCAGGACTGAGTCAATCGAGCGAGCTGGCCGGCCGCATCGCGGGCACCGCCCTGCCCTTCATCATCAGTCCGTACACCAGAGCGGAAATCGCGATCCCGACGAACCAGGCATAGGTGTACAGCGTCTTGAAGCCGGCGCCGACATCCGGGTAGGCGTCCGGGAAGGCCGCGTTCAGGAAGCCGGGGATGTTGGGGAGCACGCCGGCGGCAAAGGCGACCAGCGCAGCCGGATTCCAGCCGCCACGGTAGCCGTAGATGCCATCGTCGCGGTACAGCTGGTCGACTGCGAGCTCGGTCTTGCGGATGAAGTAGTAATCGACGATCAGGATGCCGGCGATCGGTCCGAGCAGGGCCGAATAACCGGTGAGCCAGATGAAGATGTAGTTGTCGCTCTGCTCGAGGATCTTCCAGGGCATCATCAGCAGTGCGATGGCGGCCGTGATGTAGCCGCCCATGCGGTAAGAGATTCGCTTCGGCGACAGCGCCGAAAAGTCGTAGGCCGGGCCGACCATGTTGGCGGCCAGGTTGACGCTGGCGGTGTCGATCAGCAGGACCAGCAGCGCCACCAGCACCGCGACGCCGGTCATGCGGCTGGCCACGTCGACCGGGTCCCACAGCGCCTTCCCGTAGAGGACGACCGTGGCCGAGGTGACGGTGACGGCCAGCGCCGCCAGTAAACCCATTGGCAGCGGCAGGCCAAGCGACTGGCCGATGACCTGATCGCGCTGGCTCCTGGCGAAGCGGGTGAAGTCGGGGATGTTCAGCGCCAGCGTGGCCCAGTAGCCGATCATCGCCGTCAGCGAGGGCCAGAACACGCTCCAGAACATGCCGGCCTTCGGTCCGCCGGCGGCGAACTGCGAGGGCTGGGCCAGCAGCGGGCCGAAGCCGCCGACCTTGTCGTAGACCCACCATAAGAGCACGAAGCAGATCGCGATCTTCAGCGGCGCGGTATAGGTTTCGAGTTTGCGGATCGATTCCATGCCGTGCACGATGAAGTAGAACTGGATCGCCCAGAACGCCAGGAAGCAGCCCAGCTGGCCGGGGTTGATGCCCAACCCCGGCAGGTTGGCGCCGCCGACCGGACTGCCGTGCAGTACTCCCAGCAGCGTGTAGATCATGCTGCCGCCGAACCAGGTCTGGATGCCGTACCAGCCGCAGGCGACCACGGCGCGCATCAGCGCCGGCAAGCGCGCGCCGCGCGTGCCGAACGAGGTGCGCGCCAGCACCGCATACGGGATGCCGTACTTGGTGCCTGCGTGACCGATCAGCAGCATCGGCAGCAGCACGATCACGTTGGCCAGGAACACCGTGATCACCGCCTGCCAGGCCGACATGCCCCCTTCGACCAGGCTGGCCGCCAGCATGTAGGCGGGAATGCTGATCACCATGCCGACCCACAGCGCGCCAAAGTGATACCAGCGCCAGGTGCGTTGCGCGGCGCTGGTGGGGGCCAGGTCTTCGTTCCAGAGGTCTTTGTTGAAGGCGGGGTCGGTGCTCATCGGGTTGATTCCTGCGGTTGATGCGATATGCGTATTATCCTTCAAGGAATGCTGCATCACCGCCTTGTACCGCGTATGGAAGCGCACGCCTTCCGGCCCGTACGCCTGATGGGACCGTCGATGACATGCTGGATCGTGTCCATGCCAGCCTCCTCAGTCCAGGTTCGCGAGCACGTCGCGCAGCTTGCCGAACAGCTCGTCGATGTGCGTCTTTTCGAGCACCAGCGGCGGCGACAGCGCGATGATGTCGCCGGTTGTGCGGATCAGGACCCCATCGGCAAAGGCTTTCTTGAAAGCGGCGAAGGCGCGCGCCCCGACCTTGCCGGGAATGCTTTCCAGCTCGATGCCGGCCACCAGGCCGATGCTGCGGATATCGATCACGTGCGGCAGCCCGCGCAGGCTGTGCACCGCGTCTTCCCAGTAGGGCTGCATGGCGGCCGCATGCTCCAGGATCTTCTGTTCCCTGAACACCTCGAGCGTGGCCAGGCCTGCCGCACAAGCCAGCGGATGGCCCGAATAGGTATAGCCGTGGAACAGTTCGATGCCGGCCGGCGCATCCATGAAGGCGTCATGGATGAATTTTTTGGAGAACACCGCCCCCATCGGCACGGTGCCGTTGGTGATGCCTTTGGCGGTGGTCATCATGTCCGGCTCGACCTCGAAATAGTCGGCCGCGAACGGCGTGGTCAGGCGCCCGAAGCCGGTGATGACCTCGTCGAAGATCAGCAGGATGCCGTGCTTGTCGCAGATGTCGCGCAGGCGCTGCAGGTAGCCCTTGGGTGGCACCAGCACGCCGGTGGAGCCCGACACGGGTTCGATGATCACGGCGGCGATGGTCGAGGCATCATGCAGCGTGACCAGGCGTTCGAGTTCGTCCGCCAGCTCGACGCCGAAGTCCGGCTCCCCGCGCGAGAACGCGTTTTTCAGCAGGTTGTGCGTGTGCGGCAGGTGGTCCACGCCCGGCAGCAGCGGCCCGAAGCTCTTGCGGTTGGCGCCGATGCCGCCCACCGACAGGCCGCCGAAGCCGACGCCGTGATAGCCGCGCTCGCGTCCGATCAGGCGGGTACGCCCGCCCTCGCCGCGCGCCTTGTGATAGGCCAGTGCGATCTTCAGGGCGGTATCGACGGCTTCGGAGCCGGAGTTCGTATAAAACACGTGGCCGAACTTGTGGTTGGTGTAGTCCATCAGCTGCTCGGCCAGGTCGAAGGCGGCCGGGTGGCCCATCTGGAAGGTCGGCGCGAAGTCGAGCTGGCCGACCATCTCGCTGACCGCGGCGACGATCCTGGGCTGGGCATGGCCGCAAGGCACGCACCACAGGCCGGCGGTGCCGTCGAGGATGGTATTGCCGTCGACGTCCTTGTAATACATGCCCTGGGCCGAGACCAGCAGGCGCGGGCTGGCCTTGAAATCGCGGTTGTTCGTGAATGGCATCCAGAAGGATGACATCGATGCAGGTTTCGCTTCGTTCATGCCGGGCTCCCCTATTTTTATCGTCAAAATAATGATCGGTTGGCAAAATCATCATGCAATAATAGTCAGCAGTACCACGACGGCATGTCTGTGGCCAGCAAAAGCAGCCGGCGGCACAGGCAGCATAAGCAGTACATTAACCCACGGCGCGCCGCTGGACCAGCTTTGGGCCACCCCGCCGCCTCAGGCTGCACGACATCAGGCTGCACGACACGCGAGGAATGACATGCCCCTGTTGACCCCTACCGTCCTGAGCACCGAACGCCTGACCCTGCGCTGGCTGGACGACAACGACATCGACGCCCACTTCGCCGTGTTTTCCGATCCCGAAGTGACCCGCTATTGGAGCGCCTCGCCGTGGACCGGGCGCGAGCAGGCAGCCAAGTCGATCGCCGATACGGTGGCCAACTACGCCGATGGCAGCGGACTGCGCTTCGGCATTTTCTTGAACGCGACCGGCGAATTGATCGGCAACGCCACGCTGCACCATTTCTTCGAACAAAATCGCCGCTGCGAAATCGGTTACGCGTTCGGCAGCCGCCATTGGGGACATGGGTATGCCTTCGAAGCACTGCGCGCAGTACTCGACTATGGTTTCCGGGAACTGGACCTGAACCGGGTGGAGGCCGACGTCGATCCGCGCAACGAAGCTTCACGGCGGGTGCTGGAAAAGCTCGGATTCAGGAAGGAAGGCACTATGCCGGAACGCTGGATCGTGCATGGGGAGCCGGCGGATACGGTGAACTACGGATTGTTGCGGCGCTACTGGGATGCGCCCGGATTTTTGCCCTTGGATGCAAGCGCTTTGTGTCTTCTGTAACCGGATGTTGCCAGCGTAGGAAGACTCTCACTAGCACACGTCTCTCTCTCCGATGACATCAATACGTGAGCCCGCTATTCTGAACTCACACGACGCACTTGCCGTTGTTTGACTGACGGCAGCGCGACCATTTCAGAATATCAAGATCAAGGAGAATACCATGCGTAAACAACTTATCACTGCTACCGTCCTCGCCGCCCTGTCCACCGTCGCCTTCGCACAAACCACCGCCGGCGGCCAAAGCGGCTCCGCAACCGGTTCGGCCACTGGCAGCTCCTCGATGGGCAGCTCGGCCACCGGCAGCTCGTCCCTGGGTTCGTCCTCGATGGGCGGCTCGCAGACCGGCTCCGCCACCGGCGCAGGCGGCCTCACGCCATCGGCCGGCGGCATGGCCGGTCAAACCACCAACGGCAGCAGCAGCGCAGCGACCCCGGTGCCGGGCACCCTGAGCACCCCATCGACCCTGCCTAACACCGGCTCGGCCCAGCAATCGGGCAGCCTGGGATCGAGCGCCACCGGCACGATGTCTTCGGGTTCCACGCTTGGCACCGGCACCAACCGCGGCACCGGCTCGATGTCCTCGGGCACCAACACGCATAACGGCGTGGGCACCACCGGCTCCAGCCGCACCAGCTCGCAGCGCACCCCGCTGCAAAACGGCAGCGGCGTCGGCACCAACGGCGGCGTGGTTGGCGGCTCGACCACTGGCACCGGTACTGGTACCGGCACCAGCGGTGGCATGAGCAGCAGCGGTACCCAGCGCTAATCGCAGGGTCAGCGCAGGGGTCAGAGCCCACCCTTCAAAACCGGGCTCTGACCCCCTAGCCCCGGCACAAATTCCGCCCCCTGCTTCACCTGCGCCGTCGACGGCTGCAGCGCCCCACCGATCGCCTCCGCCCGTCCACCCAGGCATTGCGCCAGGAAGTTCTCGGTCACCGCATTGAAGGCGATGCTGTTCACCGGCCGCGCAAAGCCATGTCCCTCGTCCGGGAACACGACATACGTCACCGGAATCTTCTTCGCATTCATCGCCGCCACGATCTGGTCCGACTCGCGCACGTTCACGCGCGGATCGTTCGCGCCCTGGCCGATCAGCAGCGGCCGCACGATCTTGTCGGCGAAGTTCAGCGGCGAGCGTGCCTTCAGCAACGCGCGCCCGTCCTCTGTGGCCGGGTCGCTCATGCGCTTGTAGAACTGCTGCTTGCCCGACTCCCAATACGGCGGGATGGTTTCGAGCAGCGTGAACAGGTTCGACGGTCCGACCATGTCGACGCCGCAGGCGAAGGTAGTCGGCGTGAAGGTCATGCCGGCCAGCGTCGCATAGCCGCCGTAGGAGCCGCCCATGATGGCCACCTTGTCGCGCGTGGTAACGCCGTTCTTCACCGCCCAGTCGACCGCATCGAGCAGGTCGTCGTGCATCTTGCGGCCCCATTCCAGGTCGCCCTTCGGAATGAAGCCCTTGCCGAAGCCGGTCGAACCGCGGAAGTTCACCGACAGCACGGCGTAGCCGCGGTTGGCCAGCCACTGGTGATAGCCGTTGTAGCCGTAGCCGTCGCGGCCCCACGGACCGCCGTGAACCAGCAGCACCATCGGCACCGGACGCGCCGCCCTGGCCCCGCCCGCACCCGGACGCGGCTCGGCGCCCTTCGGCAGCGACAGGTAGGACACCAGGGTCAGGCCGTCACGCGACTTGATCTCTTGCGGATGCATAGTCACCAGCGGCGCGCCTTCCAGCTCCGGCCGCGCCGTGAACAGCCTGGTGAGGCGCCGGCCCTTGCGCTCGTACAGCCAGGTCGATACCGGTGCCGTCACCGGATCCGCCACCACGATCCACTTGCTGTCGTCGTCGCTGCGCGCCTGTACCGAAAACTCGCCCTGCAGCTTGTCTTTCAGCGTCGCCAGGTCGGCCTTCAGGGATGCGTCGAGCGGGATGTAGTCGCTCTTCAGGTACTCCAGCTCATAGGCCTGGGCACGTCCGGTGCGCACGTCGAACAAGGCCGAGCCGATGTCGGCGCGCGCATCCTAGGCCACGACCTTCGTGGTGCCGGCTGCAAGTTCCTGCGCCATCAAGGCGGCCGTGTCGCGCCCGCGCGCATCGGCCCAGTACAAGGTCTTGCCGTCGGTGGTGAAGCCCAACGGCGCCGTGGTCAGGGAATCTTCCAGTCCGACCTGCACGAAAGGCGTGGCTTCGACCTTGCCCTTGACCACGCGATAGTAGTCGCTGCCGCCATCGCTTAAGGATGCGCGACGCCATCGTTGTAACCACCCGTTTAACCTCCAGAATCGACCATTCGTCAGGTGGTTGGACTGTTCGTCGGAAATGCCAGGTGGTCGCCATTCGCGCCAGGTAGATTGCTCAATGAATAGCGTTTGATGAGTTGCACATTCACCGAGGAGCGGAACATACAAATGAAGACCTGGATAAGCGCGATCTTGTTTGGCCTCTGCCTGCAGGCCGGGGCAGCGGACATGGGCAGCAGGGAGTTCGAGGATTTTCGCGGGCAATATCAGCTCGCGGACGGAAGAATATTGACCATGCGTTCCGTCGGACGACGCCATGTCGCGGAAATCGACGGTATCGATCAGGTGTATCAGGTGGAGGTCGTGGCGATCGACGACGTCACCTTCGTTGCCAGGCATGGCACCCTGAAACTGACATTCGAACGCTGGCGGAACGGGAATGTTACCGGCGTCACCGTCGATGCCGAAGCGGCACCGCAACGGTAAACGTGGTCCTCGGGCACGGCATCTGCCGTGCCGCTCGCTGCGGCGAGTGCGCATTCAAGGTTTGTAATTACGCGGTCATCCAGCGGTGCAATCATGCCGGCACTTTTCGTTGACCGGAGTGATGCATGACCCGTTTTGCATTTGCCTATCGCCGCCCCCACCTTCTTGCGCCCGCGCTTGCGCTTGCCTTTTTGTCCGCCTGCAGCAGCGACGACGCGCCAGCACCCGCCCCGCCGCCGCCAGTGACCGCCGCCAACCCGAGCGTGGCCTTCATGACCGACGTCCACTTCGAAAACGTCTACGGCGACTTCAAGAGCGCGCAGTTCGCCGGCATCCCGACCAAGGACGGCAACAACGCGACCATCCGCACCATGTACGCGCAGCTGACCTCGACGCGCCTGTTCAACGAAAACTATTTCGCCTTCCGCGCCGCACTCGACGACGCCTACGCCAAAGGCATCCGCCTGGTGGCCCTGCCCGGCGACTATTCCGACGACGCCCAGCCGATCAACATCAACGGCATTGCCGACATCCTGAAGGAATACCAGGCCAAGGGCATGCGCTTCTTCATCGCCCCCGGCAACCACGATCCGAACGAACCCTATGACGACATGGAAGCCGGCAAGAGCGACTTCCTGACCAGGGACGGCAAGGAGCAGAAGGTGTACGCGACGGCAAACGCCGCATGCAAATCCAAGGATCCGACCGTCATCTGCAGCGACGAACTGATGGAACAGGGTTACGAAAAGCTGGTGACCAAACTCGCCGACTACGGCTTCATGCCGAACAAGGCGGACCTGTTGTGGGAGACGCCGTTCACCAAGTACGCCAACAACAGCTACAGCTACGACGCCGCCGTGACCCAGGGCGCGCTGGCGAACCGCCGCTACGAAATCTGCGCCGAAGGCGAAGGCGGCAGCTACAAGGCGGCCGGCGAGGCCAAGCTGGGCAAGGCGTATACCCGCTGCGCATCGATGATCGATACCAGCTACCTGGTGGAGCCGGTCAAGGGCGTGTGGCTGCTGGCGATCGATGCCAACGTATTCGTCCCGAACGCCAGTTTCGATCCCGCCAACCCGGCGAATTTCAAGGGTTACGACGGCGCCGGCAACGCCGGCTGGAACAAGGTGCTGACCCACAAGCTGCACCTGGTCGAGTGGATCAAGTCGGTGTCCGCGCGCGCCAAGGCCGAGGGCAAGCAGTTGATGGCCTTCTCGCACTACCCGACGATGGATTTCTACGCCAACCAGACCGACGCCATGAAGGCCGTGTTCAAGCCGGGCGCCTTCCAGACCGCGCGCGTGCCAGATGCCGCGACCACCGCCGCGCTGGCGGCCACCGGCCTGCGCCTGCACGTGGGCGGCCACATGCACTTCAACGGCAGCAACGACTACACGGACGCGAGCGGCAACTACCTGGCCAACGTGCAGTCGCCCTCGCTGGCCGTCTACGGCGCCGCCTACAAGATCATCACCTATAAAGACCTGGACACGGTCGACGTCCAGACCGTCCCCCTGAATACGGTCCCGCGCTTCAACGAGCTGTTCCCCTATTATCAGGTCGAATACGATTACCTGAAGGGCAGTACCGCGGCGAGCGACCTCGCCAAGCGCTGGGACCGCGCCATCCTCGACACCCGCACCTACGGCGAGTACACGCGCTATTACTTCGGCGAGCTGTCGCGCCTGCGTTTCATGGACGAGTACTGGCCATGCGAGATGAAGGAAGCGGCGATGTCGCTGAACGCGAAGCAGATGCTGATCCTGTCGCAGCTGCAGACCAAGGTCACGCTGGCGCAGCTGAAGGATGTGCCGAACGTGGTGCCGCTCACCGCCAGCTGCGCCGCGGCCGGCACTGCGTCAACTACCGGCGTCGCCGCTTCGCAGCTGACGGCCGACTGGCTCGAGGCCACCGCCCGCGCCGACAAGCTGGCCAGCGCCGCTGGCCTGAAGCTCGACGACTTCGCCAGGATCAGCGCCTACGAGTTCTACGGCGACTTCCACCGCACCGTCTACGCCGGCGAACTGGCCCTGCGCGACATGGGCGCCGAGCGCGTCAGCCAGTACAAGGTGCTGATGGGCGCATTCCCGGCCAGCCCGGCGGCCATCGCGCGCGCCGGCGACAAGATCTCGGACCAGAACCCGGTGCCGGCGGCTTTCCAGAACCAGTTCAAGCAGGTGTTTGCGATCTTCAAGGGACTCGGATCGGCCAAGCCGAGCGATCATTTCACGATCGACTTGAAGGGCAAGAAGATCAGTAATGCGAATGCGGGTGGCTTGAGTTTCAACTGAGACATCAGTCTGATCCAGCACATCCAGCGTTCCTGGCCGGCGTGCGCCCGTACGCCGGCCCCGCTCGTCCTTCCGCACGACCACTCATCCTGCATTTGGCGCAGTTCGTCGGAACAGACTAGCCGCCGCCCGGCCGTCCATTTACAGTGATCCCATCGACACAGGAGGATCACATGACCAACACCACCTTCCACGCATTCGGCGCCACCCTGAACGACTTTGCCCGCGACGCCGCACGCGCCTGCCGCCGCGCCGCCCGCGCCATCGCCGTCATGCCCTGGCCGACCATGCTGGCCTGCTGCATCGCCCTGGCCGTGGTACTCACGCTGCTGGTCAGCATCCTGCCGCTTGCGCTTTTCCTGTTTGCCGCCTTCATGGCCGTGAAGCTGATCATCGTCGGCTTTGCCCTCCACAGCCGCAGCAAGCGCACCGACGATTACAAACTCTGATAGAAGCCTCTCATGCGAGCCAGCCAGATCAACCACGTCCTCGACTTCGTGCGCGAAGCGATCAAAGAAGCCAGCAAATGGTGGTGGCGCTTCTTCGACTGGGTGGCCGTAGTCGAATGGCGCCGGCTGTTCCTGACCTGGTTCGTGGTGCTGATGTGCTTCGGCGTGCTGAACACGCCGGAGCCGGCGGTCTGGTACATCTTCATTTCCTTCGCCGTGAAAGTGCTGGCCGGCGGCAAGCGCAAGGCCGAGCTGATGGCGCGCGACGCGACGCTGCAGGCCAACGTGGCCACGCTCGAGCGGCGCCTGATGGAGGCCAGGATGGTGGCGCTGCAGGCCCAGGTCGAGCCGCACTTCCTGTTCAACACGCTGGCGCTGATCGGCCAGCTGATCGAGACCGACCCGCCGGAGGCGGCGCGGGTCCACGCCCACCTGATCGACTACCTGCGCTCGACCCTGCCGCAGATGCGCGCACGCGATGGCGGCACCCTCGGCAAGCAGGTCGAACTGTCGCGCGCCTACCTCGCCATCATGCAGGCGCGCATGAAGGAACGCCTCGGCATCAAATTCGAGGTGCCGCTGTTCCTGCACAGCGCGCCCTTCCCGCCCATGATGCTGCAGACCCTGATCGAAAACAGCATCAAGCATGGCCTCGAGCCGAAGATCGAAGGCGGCACCGTCAGCGTGCGCGCCCAGGTGGTGGGCTCGACGCTGCAGGTCGAGGTGTGCGACGATGGCGTCGGCATCGATCCGCACGCGGACGACGGCATCGGCCTGGCCAACATCCGCGAACGCCTGCAGCTGCTGTACGGCACGCAGGCGGAACTGGTAATTGCCACCCCACCCGGCGGCGGCGCCTGTGCCACGATCCGCCTGCCCTACAAGATGATGATGGAGGACGCTTGATCACCGCCCTGATTGCCGACGACGAAGCGCCGATGCGCGACCTGCTGCGCGCACGCCTGCAGGCCGTCTGGCCCGAACTCCACATCGTCGCCGAAGCCGCCAACGGCGTGCAGGCGGTGGAGCTGGGCGAGCAGCACAAGCCCGACATCGCCTTCCTCGACATCCGCATGCCTGGCCTGTCCGGCATCGAGGCGGCGCGCCAGCTGTACTGCCATTCGCACATCGTGTTCGCCACCGCCTACGACCAGTACGCACTGGACGCCTTTCAGCAGGGTGCGCTCGATTACCTGCTGAAACCGGTGACGGCAGACCGCCTGGCCACCACCTGCGCGCGCCTGCGCACGCGCCTGGAAGCGCGCCCGGGCAACCCGCCGGAAACCGGCGCGCAGGACATCGGCCAGCAACTGGCCCAGCTGACGGCGCTGCTGGAAAACAAGGGGCAGTCCAAGCCGCAGACCGGCTACCTGCGCTGGATCCAGGCCCAGGTCGGCGCCAGCCTGCGCATGGTCAGCACGCGCGAGGTGCTGTTCTTCCAGTCGGACGAGAAGTACACGCGGGTGCAGACGGTGACGGCGGAATTCTTGATCCGCAAGACGCTGAAGGAGTTATTGGACGAGCTGGATCCGGACGAATTCTGGCGCATCCACCGCTCGACCCTGGTGCGGGTGGATGCGATCGCGGAAGTCGCGCGCGATGCACGCGGGCGCCAGATGCTGAGGCTGAAGAATTATGCGGGGCCGGAACTCGAAGTCAGCCGGAACCACAGCTACCTGTTCCAACAGATGTAAATGGCCTCGGGGGCTGGTAGGATGGGTCATCCATTCCCTATTGACAGGAGCCGCCCATGCCTTCCATCGTCGTACCCTGCCTGCGCTACCGTGATACCCCCGCCGCCATCGACTGGCTGTGCGAAGCCTTCGGCTTCGAATGCCAGCTGGCCGTCCCCGGCATCGACGGCGCCATAGCCCATGCGCAACTGACGCTGGGCGACGGCATGATCATGCTGGGGTCGGTCAGCGCCGAGGGCGAATACGGCCGCCTGCTGGCCCAGCCCGACGAGATCGGCGGGCGCGAGACCCAGACCGTCTACATCCAGGTGAAGGATGCCGACCGCGTGTGCGAGCGCGCGCGCAATGCCGGCGCGATCATCCTGAGCGAGCCGGCCGACACCGAGTTCGGCACGCGCGGCTTCATGTGCCGCGATCCCGAGGGGCATGTGTGGAATATCGGGACCTACAACCCCTGGGATACCGAGGCCTTGTTCCGATAAACATGCGGCTCTGACGCGGGCTTAACCGAACAAACCTTCGTCCGATCCGTCGCCGTCGAAGAAGCCGCCGCTGTTGTCGTCGGCACTGCTGTCGAACAGGCTCTGGCCGCCGCCGCTGTCGAGCGACTGGCCGACGTCGCCCAGCCCGGCCTGGTCGGCCAGCGAGCTGCCCGACTGGTCGCTGAACAGGTTGTTGCTGCTGTCGTCGCTGTTCAGCAGGTGGTTCGAGCCGCCGCTTTCGTGGTGGCCGAACATGTTTTCCAGGCCCTGGAAGAGGAAGCCGCCGGCGGCGACCCCGGCCGCGGTGGCCGCGATCGAACCGAGGGTGCCGCCGAAGCCGCCGCGCAGGAAGCCGCCTTGCTGCGGCTGCTGGTATTGCGGCTGATACTGCGGTTGGTATTGCGGCTGGTAGGGGTCACGCTGGTACTGCGCCTGCCCCGCATTCGGATACTGGGCGGGACGCGATGCGCCACTGTTGCCCCACTCGTTGGCGTCCAGCGAGCGTCCGTCGCGGTCTTGCTGGCCGGAACGCAAACGGTTCACCTGGCTTTCCAGGTCGGCGATCTGGGTCTTGGCGTTTTTCAGCGCCGTTTCCACCAGCAGGGCGCGCTGCACCAGCAGGTAGGCAGCGTCGGGCTGCTGGGCGACCGCGCGCTGGATCACGGCGTCGGCTTCAGCGTCTTTCTGGATGCCCCGCGCCTGGATCAGCTGGGACAGGAAATCATGCAGCATTTGCGAATCTTGCGGGCTCATGGTGGCCTCCTCATTGGTATCCGGATAAGACTTATGTTGAGGGCATGATCAAGATTTCAAGGCCAAATGCATGCGCAAGCGCTCGGGTTCCATCAAAAAGCCCTGTTTCTCGGCCGGCTCGCCGCCATGCACGGTGCTGACCGACACGATCTCGAAGCGGGACAACAGCATCGTCATCGCAACCTTAATTTCCAGCATCGCCAGATAACGGCCCGGACAGGTGCGTGGCCCGCCGCCGAAAGGCATCGACAGCTTCTTCTCGATGCGCTCCTCGAGCCAGCGCTGTGGGTCGAACTGCGCCGCGTCGGCGACCCGGGTCTCGTCGACGCTGGCGCTGCGCATGACGCACCAGACCAGGGTGCCGGGAGCGAGCCGCACGTCGCCGACCACGGTCTCGACCAGCGCCTCGAAAGGTAAAAATGCCGCCGGCGGTTTCAGGCGCAGCGCTTCCCTGGCGCAGGCTTCGACCAGGTCGAGGCGGTCCATCTGCTCGATCGTCAGCGCTGCCAGGTCCGGCGCCACCTGCAGCACCTCGTCACGCGCCCGCGCCAGCACGGCTGGATGGCGATGCAGCAGCCAGATCAACCAGGCCAGGGCGTTCGAGGTCGTGTCCTCGCCGGCCAGCAGCGTGGTCAGGACGTTGCCCGCCACTTCGCGCCCGGTCACGCCGCTGCCCTCTTGCGCGGCGGCGACCAGCATGGCTTCCAGCATGTTGCGCGGCCCGGCCGGTGAGGGATCGGTGCGCATGCGTTCACGGGCACATTCCACCAGTTCCTCGGCGGCGCCACGCACCATCGCCACGCTGCGCTCCAGGCGGTAGTCGCGCGGCAGCTTGAGGTAGCGCCAGTAGGGAAACGGCGACAGCGTACGCCGCGCCACCGCCGGCAGGATGGCGTCGAGATTGCGCTGGATGGCGTTGTCGCCGGTCTCGATGGTGTTGACGTCGCAGCCGAAGGCGAGGCCGGCGATGATATCGACCGTGTACAGGCGCAACTCGGCGCCGAGGTCGATGGCGCGGCCAGTCTTTGCCGCGGCTTCCCAGCGCCGCTGCAGGCGCCGCGCCACTTGCACCAGCGCGGGAAAATAGGCTTTGACGGCTTGCGGCGCAAAGGCTTGCATGACCATGCGCCGCTGGTTGCGCCAGTCGGCGCCCTCGGCTTCGAACAGGCCGGCAATGCCGCCCAGTTCTTCCGCGACGGCGGCGGTGGCGCTGGGACGGCGGAAGGTCGCGGGACGTTCGCGCAGCACCTGGGCGATCAGGTCATGGTCGGCCACCACCAGCATGGTCGTGCGCCCCAGTGCTACCTTGAACAAGGGACCGTATGCGCGCGCCCACGCTTCCATGTCCTGGTGCAGGCGCGTGGCATGCAGCTGGTGCAGGTTGCCAAGCAGCGGCAGCGGGCGCGGTCCCGGCAGGTCGGCCAGGCCGCGGCAAACCGGGGCAAGCGTGGTGGCGCCGGCATCGTCTTGCATCGCGTGTCTCCAACGGATGAGATGGAGACAGTCTAGCAATAAATACAGCGTATAAATACACGGATAAACGCAGCCTACCCGCCCCGGGTGACGCCCGCTTGCTTGTTCAGGTCGCGGCCGCCGAAGGCGTTCGGCAGCTGGTCGGCGGCCGTGGTTTCCAGCAGGTCGCCTTTCAGGTTGGTCAGCACGACCGGCAGCTCGTTGCCGCCCAGTTCCAGCACCACCTGGCGGCAGGCGCCGCAGGGAGCGATCGGCCCCTCGGTGTCGCCGATCACGGCCAGCGCCGTGAAGTCGCCGGGCTGGTAGCCGTGGGCGATGGCCGAGAAGAAGGCGGTGCGCTCGGCGCAGTTGCACAGGCCGTAGGAGGCGTTTTCGACGTTACAGCCGCGGAAGACGCGGCCGTCCTTGCATTCGAGGGCGGCGCCGACCTTGAAGTTGGAGTATGGGGTGTAGGCCAGGTCGCGGGCGGCGCGGGCTTCGGAAATGAGATGTTCGTAGTTCATCGCGATAATGGTCGGCGTTGTTAACTCGTCGTTCCCGCGAAGGCGGAAACCCAAGTTGCACGCGTTTCGACAGCGCTTGAAACTTGGATCCCGCCACCGCGGGGACGACGTCGGTGAGTTTACGGGCGAATCGTTTTATAGATCATCGGCTGCTGCGCAGGCTGCTCGACCGCGACACGGTAAGCCGCCTGCACCTCCCGCACCGCGCGCTCGGCCGCTTCCTGCGTACGCGCATGCACCATGCCCAGCGGCTGGCCGACTTCAATCTTGTCGCCCAGCTCGACCAGGCCGGTAAGTCCCACCGCGAAGTCGATCGCATCCTGCGGACGAATACGGCCGCCGCCCAGGCCGACCACGGCCAGGCCCAGGCCACGGCAATCGGTCGCGGCAGCGTAGCCGGCTTCGAGCGCCGGCACCGGCACCACGACAGGCGCGCGCGCCAGGTGGGCGTCCGGGTTCTCCACCAGGTCGGCCGGGCCGCCCAATGCGCTCACCATGCGCGCGAAGCGCTCGGCGGCTTCGCCCGAATCCAGGGCGCGCTGCAGGCTGGCGTGGGCTGCATCGAGCGTCGCGGCCAGGCCGGAAATCACCAGCATCTCGGCGCACAGCGCCATCGTCACTTCGTGCAGGCGTGCCGGGCGCGACTTGCCGGTCAGGTAGTCGATGGCGACGCGCACTTCGACCGCGTTGCCGGCCGCCGGGCACAGCGACTCGTTCATGCCGGTCAGGATCGCCGAGGTCCTGGTGCCGGCACCGTTGCCGACCCGGACGATCGACTCGGCCAGCTCCACCGATTTTTCATAGGTCGGCATGAAGGCGCCGCTGCCGGCCTTGACGTCCATGACCAGCGCATCGAGGCCCGCTGCCAGCTTCTTCGACAGGATCGAGCCGGTAATCATGGCCACCGATTCCACGGTCGCCGTGGTGTCGCGGATGCTGTAGAAACGCTTGTCGGCCGGGGCCAGCTGGGCCGTCTGGCCGATGATGGCGACGCCGATGTCCTTGACTACCTTCTTGAACAGCTCCGGGTCGGGGACGGTCGAGTAGCCCGGGATCGAATCGAACTTGTCGAGGGTGCCGCCGGTGTGGCCCAGGCCGCGGCCCGAGATCATCGGCACATAGCCGCCGCAGGCCGCGATCATGGGGCCCAGCATCAGCGAGACCACGTCGCCGACGCCGCCGGTCGAGTGCTTGTCCACCACCGGGCCGGGCAGGTTCAGCGACTTCCACTCCATGACCAGGCCGGAATCGCGCATCGCCAGGGTGAAGGCAACGCGTTCGTCCATGTTCATGTCCTTGAAGTAGACGGCCATGGCCAGGGCCGCGATCTGGCCTTCGGTGACGCTGCCGTCCGGGATGCCGCGCACGAAGAACTGGATTTCTTCCTTGCTCAGGATGCCGCCGTCGCGCTTTTTGCGGACGATTTCTTGGGGTAAAAACATAGCGTAATCGCTTATATGAGTTACAGAATGCGTTACGGGCAGGGTGGACGGGGAACCCGTCCACCCTGCCCGTAACGCGTCGTTTATCTAATTAATCAGACGCCGTAAGGAATCCAGATATTCTTTACCTGGCTCGCATGCTGCAGCACCGTGCGGCCGCAAGCCTGCTTCGCATCGAACCAGTCGCGCCCCTTCGCGCCGCCGACCCAGGTGCGCTTCAACGATTCCGACGACAGGCGCTCGACTTCCGCGCAGCCCTCTTCCGAGCCGTCGTGGCGCCACACGGCGTCGACATCGAAGTGCGTGGCCAGCGTGCGCGCCAGTTCGTCGGCCGAACCGGTGACGATGTTCAGCACGCCGCCAGGCAGGTCGGAGGTGTCCAGCACCTGGTACAGGTCCAGTGCCGACAGCGGATAGGCTTCCGACGGCACCGCCACCACGCGGTTGCCCAGGGCGATGGCCGGGGCCACCAGCGAGATGAAGCCCAGCAGCGGGTTCTCGTTCGGGCAGACGATGCCGATCACGCCGACCGCTTCGTTCAGCGCGACGGCGATGCCCTGCATCGGCGGCTGGTGCGCCTGGCCGTCGTACTTGTCGGCCCAGGCGGCCCAGTAGAACAGGCGCTCGATCGAGGCCTGCACTTCGCGCTCGGCGTTGCGGCTGCCGGTCTGCGCGGCGATGCGGGTCACGAATTCGTCGGCGCGGGCGGCCAGGTTCTCGGCGATGTAGTACAGCACCTGGGCGCGGTTGTGCGCAGTGGCCCTGGTCCAGCCGGTCGCCTTGTGCGCGGCTTCCACGGCGTTGCGGATGTCCTTGCGGCCGCCCTCGGCCACGTCGGCCAGGAAGCCGCCGTTGGCGCCATGCACCGCGCGGCTGTAGCCGCTGTCCGGGCGCGCCTGCTTGCCGCCGATGTACAGCTTGGCCGTACGGTCGATCTGGAAGGGGTTGGCGGCGCCGTTACCCGCGTCGGCCGGCTTGGCCTTGCTCTTCTCGGCTTTGAGCGGCGTGGCCGGACGCGCATCTTCCGCGCGCGGCGTCAGGTATTCGTACATGCCTTCCTTGCCGCCTTCGCGGCCGAAGCCCGATTCCTTGTAGCCGCCGAAGCCGCAGGCCGCGTCGAACTGGTTGGCGCTGTTGATCCACACCACGCCGGCCTTGATCTGCGGCGCCACGTCCAGCGCCAGGCTGATCGACTCGGTCCAGACGCAGGCGGCCAGGCCGTACACGGTGTTGTTGGCCAGCTGCACGGCCTCGCCCGGGGTGCGGAAGCTCGAGGCCACCAGCACCGGTCCGAAGATTTCGGTCTGGGCCACGGTGGCCGTGGTCGAGGCGCCAGTGATCAGGGTCGGCAGGTACCACGAGCCGGCGGCTGGCGTGTCGCACGCCGGCTGCCAGACTTCGCAGCCTTCCGCGCGGGCCGATTCCACCAGGCCTGCGATGCGCTGCTGCTGCACCGGATCGACCAGTGCGCCGATGTCGGTGGATTTATCCAGCGGCGAGCCGACGCGCAGGGTCTGCATGCGCGCCTTGACCTTGGCGATGAAGCGGTCGTACACCGATTCCTGCACCAGCAGGCGCGAACCGGCGCAGCAGACCTGGCCCTGGTTGAACCAGATCGAATCGACCAGGCCTTCGACGGCCGCATCCAGGTCGGCGTTGTCGAACACGATGAAGGGCGACTTGCCGCCCAGTTCCAGCGACAGCTTCTTGCCGCTGCCGGCGGTGAGCTTGCGGATGATGCGGCCCACTTCGGTGGAACCGGTGAAGGCGATCTTGCTGATGGCCGGGTGCCTGACGATGGCTTCGCCCACTCGGCCGTCGCCGGTGACGACGTTGAACACGCCCGCCGGCACGCCGGCCATCTGGCAGATCTCTGCGAACAGCAGCGTGGTCAGCGAGGTGTACTCGGCCGGCTTGAACACGATGGTGTTGCCGGCGGCCAGGGCCGGGGCCACTTTCCACGCCAGCATCAGCAGCGGGAAGTTCCAGGGCACGATCTGGCCGACCACGCCCACGGCGCGGTAGTCGGCGAATTCTTCCGCTTGCAGCTGGGCCCAGCCGGCGTGGTGGTAGAAGTGGCGCGCGGCCAGCGGGATGTCGGCGTCGCGCGTTTCGCGGATGGTCTTGCCGTTGTCCAGGGTCTCGAGCACGGCGAACAGGCGCGCATGTTTTTGCAGCAGGCGGGCCAGCGTGTACAGCACGGTGGCGCGGCCATGGCCGCCCATCGCGACCCAGGCCGGGTGGGCGCTGCGCGCCGCTTCCACGGCGCGTTCGACGTCTTCATTGGTCGCCTGCGTCACCTGCGCCAGTTCGCTGCCGTCGGCCGGGTTGAAGCTGCCGAAGGTGTCAAGCGGTTCGCTCCACTTGTTGTCGATGAACAGGCCGAAACGGCGGCCATGCTGGTCCAGCCACGCTTGCGCTTCCTTGGTGCTCTCGGGTGCGGGACCGTAATCCATAGTTTGCAGAATCTCTTTAATTGTTGGCATGACGTGTCCGTGTTCTCAAGGTTGCGCGTGGCGGTGGGCGGCCGAATAGCTGCCGGTAACGTAGTGTTCCAGCTGGCGCTCGATGTCCGTCAGCAGGCTGGATGCACCGATGCGGAACAGGTGCGGCTGCAGCCACTCATTGCCCAGCTCTTCCTTCATCACGGTCAGGTACTGCAGCGCGGACTTGGCGGTGGAGACGCCGCCGGCCGGCTTGTAGCCGACCATGAAACCGGTACGCTCGTAGTATTCGCGGATCGCGCGCACCATGGTCAGCGATACCGGAATCGTCGCGTTGACGCCTTCCTTGCCGGTCGAAGTCTTGATGAAATCGGCGCCGGCCATCATGCACACCCACGAGGCTTTCGCCACGTTTTCCAGCGTGACCAGTTCACCGGTCGCCAGGATCGCTTTCACGTGCGCTTCGCCGCAAGCCTGGCGGTAAGCCACCATTTCGTCGTACAGCGCCTGCCAGTTGCCCGTCAGGACGTGCTGGCGCGTGATCACGATGTCGATCTCGGTCGCGCCCGCGGCCACCGACAATTCGATCTCGCGCAGCTTGGTCTCCAGGCTGGACAGGCCGGCCGGGAAGGCGGTCGACACGGCGGCGATCGGCAGGCGGCCTTGCAGGATGGCGCCGGCCGGCTTGATCATCTCGTGGTACACGCAGACGGCGCCGGTCTGCAGGCTGTCCAGGCCCAGCGCCTGCATCAGGTCCGCACGCAGCGGACGCATCGCCTTGCGGCACAGGCGCTCGACGCGGCCCGGGGTGTCGTCGCCGGACAGCGTGGTCAGGTCGATGCATTCGATGGCGCGGATCAGCCAGGCGGCCTGGTATTCCTTTTTCACCGTGCGGCGGTTCGCCAGGCTGGCGGCGCGGCGGTCGGCGGCGGCGCGGTTGACCGTCAGGTGGTTGATCCAGCCCAGGTCCAGGCCCATGGCCGTATTACGTTTGAAGTCCAGGTTCTGGGTCATAGCAGGGCAGTTCCGTTAGCGAGGGGTTTGACGCCGAGGTGTTTGGCGAGGGTGGCGCCGATGTCGGAGAAGGTGTCGGCGACCGGCAGTGCCTGCGCCGGTGCGGCCGGGCCGAAGAACAGCACCGGGATGTGTTCGCGGGTGTGGTCCGAGCCGGCCCAGGTCGGGTCGCAGCCATGGTCGGCGGTGATCACGACCAGGTCGCCGGGCTGAAGCCTGGCGGTGAATTCCGGCAGGCGCACATCCAGCTCGTGCAGTGCATTGGCGTATCCGGCGACGTCGCGGCGGTGGCCGAAGTGCATGTCGAAGTCGACGAAGTTCACGAAAGTCAGCGATTTTTCAGGCGCATCGTCCGCCACTTCCAGCAGGCGGTCGAACAGCGCCATGTTGTCGACGCCCTTCACCAGTTTGGTCACGCCCTGCCCTGCGAAGATGTCGCTGATTTTACCCAGCGCGATGACTTCGCCGCCAGCGTCCTTGACATGGTCGAGCAGGGTCGGCGCAACCGGCGGCACTGCGTAGTCGTGGCGGTTGCTGGTGCGCTTGTAGTTGCCGTTCTCGCCAGTGAACGGACGGGCGATCACGCGGCCGATGTTGTAGGGCCTGACCAGTTCGTAGGCCGCCTCGCACACCTGGTACAGGCGCTCCAGGCCGAAGTGTTCTTCGTGCGCGGCGATCTGCATCACCGAGTCGGCCGAGGTGTAGATGATGAGCTTGCCGGTCTTCACATGCTCGTCACCGAGCTCGTTGATGATGGTGGTGCCCGAGGCATGGCAGTTGCCGAGCCAGCCGGCGACGCCGGTGATCTCTTGCAGTTTATCCGTCAGCTCTTGCGGGAAGGACGGCACCGTCTTCGGGAAGTAACCCCAGTCGAACAGCACCGGCACGCCGGCGATTTCCCAGTGGCCGCTCTGGGTGTCCTTGCCGGTCGATTGCTCGCGTGCGACGCCCCAGGCGCCGGTAAAGCCTTCGCGCCGGTTGAAACCTTGCGGCCATTCGCCGCTGGCCTGGTGGGCGGCGGCGCCGAGGCCGATTTGCTCGAGGTTGGGCAAGTCCATCGGCTTGCCCGAATCCGCCGCCCACCTGGCGATGTGGCCGAGGGTGTTGGCGCCTGCGTCGCCGTATTTGTCGGCGTCGGGCAGTGCGCCGAGGCCGAAGGAGTCAAGCAGGAGGATGAATGCGCGTGACATAGATATTCTCTCCAAGGTCGTTCCCGCAAAGGCGGGAACCCAGGTTTGCCAAGCAGTCGAAACGCAACGAACCTGGGTCCCCGCCTGCGCGGGGACGACGGATCATAGTTAGGCGGTGGTCGCGGGCGTCGTACCCAAACGCTCAACAAACCCATGAATCAACTCAACCAGATCCTTCGCCGCAATCGCCGCATACTTCAAGGTCTGCTCATGCGACAGCGGGAACGGCGACAAGCCCTCGGCCAGGTTGGTGATGGCCGACACGCCCGCGACCTTCAGGCCGCAGTGGCGCGCCGCGATCACTTCCGGGACCACCGACATGCCGACCACGTCGGCGCCCATGGTCTTGAAGGCGCGGATTTCTGCCGGGGTTTCGAAGTGCGGGCCCGGGGTTGCCAGGTAAACACCTTCGGCCACGGTGATGTTCTTCCCGGCGGCGACGGCGTTCAGCATTGCGCGCAGGCCGGCATCGTAGGCATTGGCCATGCTGAAGAAGCGCGGGCCGAAGCGTTCGTCGTTGGGGCCGGCCATCGGGCTGCCCGGCAGCAGGTTGATGTGGTCATTCAGGACGACGACGCTGCCGGCGTCCACTTCCGGACGCAGTGAGCCGGCGGCATTCGTCACCAGCAGCAGTTCGCAGCCCAGCAATTTAAAAGTGCGGACGGCGGAAGTCATGACGCCGGCGCCGTAGCCTTCGTAGAAGTGGCCGCGGCCCTTCATGCAGACCACCGGCACACCGGCCAGGGTGCCCAGCACCAGTTCGCCCGCGTGGCCATGCACGGTGCTGATCGGGAAGCCCGGCAGCTCGGCGTAGCCGATCGAGACGGCATCCGTCATCTGCTCGGCGAGCACGCCGAGGCCGGAACCGAGGATCAGGGCTGCGCGCGGGGTGAAACCGGGCTTGCGGGCACGGATGACCTCAAGGGCTTCGAATGGGGTATTGCTGGACATGGATTGTATTCCTGTTGATTACCGGGACGTCGAATAAGCGCGGTGCGATCCGCGAGAACGGGACCAGGTACCAGAATAAGGACAGGGGTCCGCACGCTTTTCGTGAGCCGGTCGCACCATAATGTTCTAACTATGCATTATCGTGGATTGGTATGGCAAATACCATTTTTTTGCTCGATTTATTCGCCGAATATATAAATCAGCGCTAGACTCTACTTATATCCAGATAGACCGCACCCCTCCATGCAACGAGCGTACAAAGCTGCGCCGTTGACGTCCCTCCAAACATAAGTTTAAGATCGCCAACAAATGTTTATCCTCTTGTGAGCTCGCCTGCCGCCGTGACGGAACATCCAAAAAAACAACAATTACTGCAGCTGATACGCGCGAATCCCTTCATCTCGCAGCAGGAGCTGGCGGACGCGCTGAATCTGTCGCGCTCGGCGGTGGCCGGCTACATCGCCGGCCTGATCCGCGAACGCAAGCTGCTCGGGCGCGCCTACGTGCTGCCGGACCGCCGCCCGGTGGTCTGCATCGGCGCCGCCAACCTCGACCGTAAGCTGCGCTCGCTGGCGCCGCTCGCCCTGCACACCTCGAATCCGGCCAGCCAGGCCGAATCCTTCGGCGGCGTGGCGCGCAACATCGCCGAAAACCTGGCGCGCCTGGGCACGCCTGTTGCTTTATTGACTGCGACGGGCATGGACAGCTCCGGCGCCGCCCTGCTCGCCCACGCCGAGTCGGCCGGCATCGATACCCATGGCGCGCTGCGCCTGGAAGATGCCGCCAGCGGCACCTATACCGCGGTGCTGGATGCCGATGGCGACATGGTGGTGGCGCTGGCCGACATGGCCTTGTACGACCGCTTGAGTCCGGACTTCGTGGCGGCGCGCGAAGCGCAGCTGGCCGCCAGCACGCTGGTGGTGGCTGACCTCAACCTGCCGCTGGACACCGTCGACGCCCTGCGCTGGCAGGCCCGGCGCAGCGGCGTGCCGCTGGTGCTGGTGGCGGTGTCGGAGCCGAAGATGGCGCGCCTGCCGCGCGAACTGGCCGGGGTGCGCCTGTTGATGCTGAACGCCGGCGAACTGGCGGCGCGCGTGGCGCGGCCGCTGCCGGACCAGGCGGCGCTGGAAGCGGCCATGCGCGACCTCCAGGCCCAGGGCGCGCGCGACGTGGTGCTGACGCGCGGCGCCGACGGCGTGCTCTTGACGCTGCCGGATGGCGCCATCGCCGCCCTGGAGGCGCCGGCGGCCGCGGTGGTCGACGTCACCGGCGCCGGCGATGCCTTTGCGGCGGCGGTGTGCTGGTCGCTGGCGCAGGATGGCAATGACGATCTGGTGCTGGCCTGCCGCCGCGGCCTGCACTTGTCGAAGCTGACCGTCGGCGTGCTCGACACCGTCCATCCGGGGCTCGGGCCGGACAGCCTGGCCGCGGTGGACACCCCTTGAATTTTTTGGAACCGATCTGACCATGCAAGCCTTTCTCCAGTTTTCCCCTGAAGTGCAAGCGGCACGCGCCGCCGGCAAACCCATCGTCGCCCTCGAGTCGACCATCATCTCGCACGGCATGCCCTACCCGCAGAACGTGCAGACCGCGCGCGAAGTCGAGCAGGTGATCCGCGACGTCGGCGCCGTGCCGGCCACCATCGCCATCATCGAGGGCAGGATCTGCGTCGGCCTGTCCGATGAACAGCTCGAGGTGCTGGGCAATTCGAAGGATGCGCTGAAGGTGAGCCGGCGCGACCTGGCCTACGTGCTGGCCCAGAAGAAGCTGGGCGCCACCACCGTCGCCGCGACCATGATCTGCGCCCAGCTGGCCGGCATCGAAGTCTTCGTCACCGGCGGCATCGGGGGCGTGCACCGCGGCGCCGAGACCAGCTTCGACATCTCGGCCGATCTGCAGGAACTGGCCCGGACGAGCGTGGCCGTCGTCTGCGCCGGCGTGAAATCCATCCTCGACATCGGCCTGACCCTGGAATACCTGGAAACCCACGGCGTGCCGGTGCTGAGCGTCGGCCAGCCGGGTTTCCCGGCCTTTTTCACGCGCGACAGCGGTTACCAGGCCGACTTCCAGATCGACAGTGCGGAAGACCAGGCGCGCTTCATCCGCACCAAGTGGCAGCTCGGCCTGCAGGGCGGCGTGGTGGTCAGCAATCCGGTGCCGGCAGCGATGGCGATGCAGAGCGCCGAGATCGACGCCATCATCGCCCAGGCCCTGCGCGAAGCCGGCGAACAGGGCGTGAAAGGCAAGGCGGTGACGCCTTTCCTGCTGGCGCGCATCAAGGAACTGACGGGCGGGCGCAGCCTGGCGACCAACATCGCGCTGGTCAAGCACAACGCCCTGATCGGTGCGCAGCTGGCGGTGGCGCTGAACCACGCGCAGACATAATGCAAGCAGATGGTGGGCACAGGGTGCCTACGCCGGCCGCACCCACCCTACGACAGCCGGAAAGGCAAACATGTCGATTGACCTGAAGCAGCTGAAGTACTTCCTGGCAGTGGCCGAAGAAAAGAGCTTCAGCCGCGCCGCCGAGCGCCTGCACATCTCGCAGCCGCCGCTGTCGCAGCAGATCATGAAGCTCGAGAGCGAGCTCGGGGTGCGCCTGTTCGCGCGCACCACCCGCAGCTTCGAGCTGACCGTGGCCGGCAAGGCGCTGATGCAGGAGGCGGCCGACCTGCTGGGCCGCATGCGCATGACGATCGACACCATCCGCCAGATCGACCGCGGCGAGGTCGGGCGCCTGCGCGTGGGCATCGTCGGCTCGGCGATGTGGGGGCCGATCCCGGGCCTGCTCGAACAGTTCCAGAGCCAGTTCCCGCGGGTTACCTGGACCATCCACGAGATGGGCCCGAACGACCAGTGGGAAGCGCTGCGCGCGCGCCAGATCGACGTCGGTTTCTGGCGCGAGCCCAGGCTCGACGACGACGCGCTGAAGCACGCCAACCTGCGCCAGGAGCTGGCCTTCCGCGAGAACGTGTGCGTGGCGCTGAATGCGCGCCATCCGCTCGCAAGCCGCGACAGCATCGACCTGGGAGAGATTGCCGGCGAACCGATGCTGACCCTGCACCTGGACCAGTCGGCCGAGCCGCGCTACCTGATCCAGTGCTGCGTGGACGCCGGCTTCCAGCCGACCATCTTCCAGCAGGCGGCCGAGCCGCAGACGCTGCTGGCCATGGTGGGCGCGGGGCTGGGCGTGGCGCTGATGCCGGAGACCACCAGCCGCATCGGCTGGCCGGGGGTATGCTTTTTGCCGATCCGGAGCGATGCGCCGTCGGCGAATTTATATATCACCTACCCGTCGCAGGACGATGCGCCGGTGGTGCGGGCTTTCCTTAAGATCCTGCATCCGGCCGGCGAATAATCACGGGCTGGTCGACCACGCCGACGCAAATCAATGCGTCGCGCCGCCGGCTTCCGCGACATCCGTATCGACACCCACCGCCACCTCCACCGCGATCCGCACACCATCGATGATGTCGTTCAGCGCCATCGACGGCGCCGGCTCGCTGCGCCCCGCCGCCTGCTCCGGCAGGAAGGGCACATGGATGAAGCCGGCCTTGAACGTGCGGCCGGCGGCCTGTTGCATCAAGCCGTAGAACACGTGGTTGCAGACGAAGGTGCCGGCCGTCTGCGAGATCCCGGCCGGGAAGCCGCGCAGGCGCAGCGCCTGGACGATGGCCTTGATCGGCAGCGTGCTGAAATAGGCCGCCGGGCCGCCGTCGGCGATGGTGGCGTCGACCGGCTGCTGGCCGGCGTTGTCGGGCATGCTGGCGTCGTCGACGTTGATGGCCACGCGTTCGACCGAGAGCTCGTGGCGGCCGCCGGCCTGGCCGAGCGCGATCACGATGTCCGGCTGCAGCGCGTCGAGGGCGTCGAACAGCGCCAGGTTGGCGCGTCCGAACACGCAGGGCAGCTCGCGCGCCACCACTTGGAAGCCGGGTCCGCTCCAGCCGTCGAGCGCGCGCGCCGCCTCCCAGGACGGGTTGAGGTCGGCCCCGTTGAAGGGTTCGAATCCGGTGAGCAGTACGGTCTTGGTCATTCTTGGCCTCATTGATGCATCAACAAATACAACAGCACGATATTCACACCCAGCAGCGGCAACGCGGTCGGCAGCTGGGCCTTGATCACGGCATTCTTGTCCGGCAGTTCGAGCAGGGCCGCCGGCACCACGTTGAAGTTGGCCGCCATCGGCGTCATCAGGGTGCCGCAATAGGCACTGAACATGCCGATCGCGGCCATCACGGCCGGATTGGCGTGATACACCCCGACCAGCACCGGAATCCCGATGCCGCCGGCGATGACTGGAAAGGCTGCGAAACCATTTCCCATGACGACAGTAAACAGTGCCATGCCGACGCAGAACGCGGCGCACGCGACCAGGGGCGAGCCCATCGGGATGAAGCTGGTCACGATGTGGGCGACAGCCTTGCCCGCGCCGGCTTCGGAAAACAGCAGCCCGAGCACGGCCAGCATGTGCGGCAGCACCACCGCCCAGCCCATCGCGTCGATCAGGCGGCGTGCCTCGCGCACGCCCTGCAGCGGCGTGGCGCGCGTGATCGCGCAGGCCAGCGCCAGCGCGGCGATGGCGCCGCAGCCCATGCTGACCAGGGTCAGGTTCTTCGGGTCGAGCAGCGCGCCGGCAAATCCGAACAGATCGACCTGCACGTCCTTCAGCAAGGTCGAGCCGGTCATGGTCACGATCGGGATCGCCAGCGCCGGCACCAGCAGCCGGTGGCCCAGGCGTGCGGCACTGGCCTGGCGCGCCGCTTCCGGCACGGCTTGCGGCCGGCCCGGGCGTACCAGCCCGAAGCCGGCGACCAGCGCCATCGCCACCATCAGCAGGCCCGCCGCCAGCGGCGGCAGGCGCTCGCCCGCCAGGTAGACCAGCGCGTACAGGCCCCAGAACAGGGCCGTGCTGAAGCGCCGCGGATTGCCGCGGTCGCGCAGGTTCATTACGGCTGTGGCCGCGAACAGCAGGCCCACCAGCAGGTAGAAAAAGTCGATCGCGATCATGCGCGCGGCCCCGCTTCGCGCATCGCAGCCCACCGAATGCGGCGGTCCAGCCGGCGCAAATTCCAGGCGTGGATCACAAAGGCGCTGACCGCGGTCGGAATGCCCCACAGCGCCATGTGCAGCGGGTCGACTTCCAGTCCTTCGGCGCGCAGGATGGTCTGCATCAGCACGATCGCGCCGAAGGCCACGAACACGTCTTCCCCGAAGAACAGGCCGACGTTGTCGGTGGCGGCGCTCATCGCGCGGATGCGCTGGCGCAGGGCGTCGTCGATTTTGCCGATGCGCGCTTCTGCCGCCGCTTCCGCCATCGGCGCGACCAGCGGGCGCACCATGTTCGGGTGGCCGCCCAGGCTGGTCAGGCCGAAGGCGGCGGCCAGCTCGCGCACCAGCAGGTAGACCGTCAGCAGGCGCCCCGTGGTGGCGGAACGGATGCGCGCGATGCTGGCTTGCGCATGCTCCTTCAGGCCGGCGCGCTCGAGCAGCCCGATCGCGGCCAGCGGCAGCAGCAGGATCAGCGGTAGGTTGCGGGTCTTCAAAAAGGCGCTGCCGATGGATTCGAGGATGTGCGCGACCGGAAACGCCGCCGCGAAGCCGGTGACGGCGCAGGCGGCGATCGTCACCAGCACCGGGTGGGCACGCAACAGGAAGCCGGCGACGACAACGGCGATGCCGAGCAGTGGCCAGAGATTGACGGCGGTGTGCATGGAACTCCTGTCGCTCAAGTGAATGATTTGCTCGGCAAAATATTACCTCAGCAATAGGCTGCTGCTCCGCCCCGTTGCATGCGCTCGGCTCAGCCGGCGCCGGCGTCGCTTTCATGCGTAGCGGCGCACCACCTGCACGAGCGCCCTGGCGCGTTTTGCGCGTGCGCATGACGCAAACAGGTGCGCTCGCTAATCTGGCACACGGATTCCCAAGCGAGGTCGCCATGAAGCCGTTCCCAACACGTACACAATCCTGGTGCCGGCGCCTGCGCGCCGTGCCGCCGCGCCTGGCGCTGGCACTCGTGCTGGCCGGCTGCGGCGGCGATGTCGGCATCGGCATCGGCTTCGGCTGGCATGCCGGGCCCGATCACTGGCCCGACCATCCCGACTGGCCCAGCTGGCCGGACCGGCCGCAAGGCGCGACCGGCCTGTTCCCGATCGCCGGCGACATCTGCGGCGTCTGCAGCGTCTCGCGCGACGGCACCGGTTCCCAGGCACGCTTCGACGGCCCGCAAGGCATCGCCGCCGACGGTGCCGGCAACCTGTACGTGGCCGAGGCGCCCAGCGCCACCATCCGCAAGATCACCCCGCAGGGCGTCGTCACCACGCTGGCGGGCTCGGCCGGCGCCCCGGGCTACGCCGACGGCAGCGGCGACGCGGCGCGCTTCAATGCGCCCAGCCGGCTCGAAACCGATGCCGACGGCAAGCTCTACGTCACCGACACCGGCAACTCGGCGATCCGCAGCATCACCCCGGCCGGCGTGGTCGCCACCCTGGCCGGCAGCGGCAGCTGCGGCAGCAGCGACGGCCGCGGCGCGCAAGCGCAATTCTGCAATCCGCAAGGCATCGCGCTCGACCGCTGGGGCAATCTGTGGGTGGCCGACACCGGCAACCACACGGTGCGCCGCATCGATCCCGAGGGCCGGGTCAGCACGGTGGCCGGCGCGCCCGGCGTCTGCGGCAGCGAGGATGGCGGTGGCAATGCCCGCTTCTGCAATCCGCAGGACGTGGCGGTGGATTACTGGGGCAATGTGTACGTGGCCGACACCGGCAACTCCACGGTGCGCATGATCAGCCCCGAGGGCGAAGTGTCGACGCTGGCCGGCCTGCCGGGCCAGTGCGCCGCCAGCGACGGCAGCCCCGGCGCCTCGCGCCTGTGCTCGCCGTCCGGCATCGATGTCGAAGGCAATGATTTATACGTGGCCGACACCGGCAACGCCACCATCCGCCGCATCAAGCTCGACAATGTGACCAGCACCGTGGCCGGCGTGGCGGGACGGAACGGCATCGTGCTGGGCGCCCTGCCCGGCGGCCTCGACCGGCCGATCGGGGTGACGCTGGCGCCGGACGGCTCGGTGGCGGTCACGACGCACAATGTGGTGGTGAAGCTGCTGGCGGCGAAGTAGGCCCGCCCTGACCAACTACGGGCGTACCGGGTTGGCGGCGTCCACGCCAACCACCGTGTTCCACTGGCGCACGCGCCAGCCCGTCACCAGGCCCTTGGCCACGTAGGGATCGGCCTCGGCGAAGCGCGCCGCCGCCGCCGGCGAATCGCCGCTGAACAGCAGGATCGCCTGGTCGGACGGATCGGCCAGCGCGCCGGCAATGACGATCTCGCCGCGCTGCTGGGCATCCCAGGCCAGCTGCAAGTGTTCGTCGCGGAATTCGCCGCGGCGTTCCAGGTAATCGGGCGCCAGTTCATAGATCAGCAGGTAATGCATGTCGTCTCCTAAAATGCCCGAACGCGAGCAGGCGGTCATGGTAACCCGGATCCCGCCTCCGGCCACAGGCGTCACCATCCCGGCGATATCGGTCGATATGTTGCTTCTAAGCCACTTTTAGTGCCGCGCGATCGCCTTACTCTGCCATTTGCGAAGAAACGCACAGAATTATGCAAACCGCAGCGTTAAACTCGATCCATGATTACCAGAAATAAAATAGCGGCGGGGATGGCTGGCGTTGCCAGCATGTTGTGGCTGGGCCTGACGGCTGCGGTCGCGGCCAACCAGCGCCGCCTGGTGTTCAATCCGACGGTCGAACGCGAAGTCAAAAGTCCGCGCAGCAGCGGCCACCGCACCCGTCCCGTGGTGCTGCGCGCCAAGGATGGCACCCGTCTCTGTGGCTGGCTGATGACGCCGATGGCGCCGGGCCGGCATCCGGCCGTGATCTATTTCGGCGGGCGCTCCGAGGAAGTGTCCTGGGTGGTGCGCGACGCCGGCAAGCTGTTCCCCGGCATGACGGTACTGGCCGTGAATTACCGCGGTTATGGCGAGTCGCACGGCGTGCCGGCCGAAATCCACATGATCGAAGATGGCTGCATGCTGTTCGATTGGTTGGCTGCACACGACCACACCGATGCCCGCCGCATCGCGGTGGTCGGTCGCAGCCTTGGAAGCGGCGTGGCGGTGCAGGTCGCCAAGGAGCGGCCGGCGCACTCGGTAGTCTTGATCACGCCCTACGATTCGATCCTCGCCATCGCCAAGCGCAAGTTCCGCGTGATGCCGATCGAGTACATGCTGCGCCACCGCTTCGAGTCGATCAAGTACGCGCCTTCGCTCAAGGCGCCGACCTATGTGCTGCGCGCCGCCAGCGACGACGTGGTGCCGCACTCGCATACCGACCAGCTGGTCGCCAAGCTCGCCCGTCTCTGCGGCGACGACATCGTGCCGGACTCGGACCACATGAACATTCCCTACCTGGAAGCGACCCAGGCCCGCATCGCCAGCTTCCTCACCGCCCAGTTCGCGATGCCGCTCGCCGTGCCCTCGGTGGCCGATGCGATGCTGGCGGCCCGGACGACGATCCCGGAAATGACCGCGAGCGCGGCCGCCGAAACCACTGCGGCCATCCTCCCGGCTCCGGTCATCGCGGCAGCTGTCCTGCCCATCCTCCCGCTCACCGCCAGGTAAATACGATTATTTCGCGAAGACACACTGTTGTGGTTTTCAGTGAGAAATTGCGAAAAGTTGTCGCTATTTATATTTCAACTAAATAAATTGCGAAGTAAAATCATATTTGCCACGAATAAACAGACTGATGCATAGTTGCCAACTGCGCTGCGCATGCCTCCGCCGTCCCGGATCTGCAGCACGTGGTCGGCATCCCCTCGCCTGTCGCGCCGACGCGACAGCGCTCCGCCCGACCACGATGGTCATCGCAAGCCAGTACGCCAAGGTCTGACACGGTCCGCTGGCCATCGTGCCATGCCAGAAGGTCTTTGCCCCTCCCAGCTGAGCCGTTGTGACAGGTACAATAGAGGATTCAGGAGCAATTGATGACATTCAAGTGGAAGATCAAGCAACTTAGCATGGCGATTGCGGCGCTCTGCGTCTGCGCCAGCGCGTCGGCCGACATGGCCGGTGCCAAGCTCGCGATCGTCTACGACGCCGGCGGCAAGTTCGACAAGTCGTTCAACCAGTCGGCAGCCGAAGGCGTGACCCGCTTCATGAAGGAAACCGGGGTCAAGGTGTTTGAAGCCCAGGCCAACTACGATACCCAGGCCGAGCAGGTGCTGCGCGCGCTCGCGCGCAAGAAGCTCAAGCTGATCATCTCGATCGGCTTTTCCCAGTCCCAGCCGGTGCAGCGGATCGCCGCCGAATACCCGAACGTGCACTTCGTGATCGTCGACGGCAACGCCCAGGGCAAGAACGTCAACTCGATCCTGTTCAAGGAACAGGAAGGCTCTTACCTGGTCGGCGTCGCCGCCGCCATGGCCTCCAAAACCAAGACCATCAGCTTCGTCGGCGGCATGGACATCCCGCTGATCCGCGCCTTCGCCTGCGGCTACGCCCAGGGCGCGAAAGCGATCACGCCAAAGATCCAGATCCTGCAGAACATGGTCGGCACCACCAGCGCGGCCTGGAACGACCCGGCCAAGGGCGGCGAACTGGCGCGCGCGCAATTCGACCGCGGTTCGGATGTCGTGTTCGCGGTGGCCGGCGGTTCCGGCATGGGCGCCCTGCAGATGGCCAAGGAAAAAGGCAAGCTCGCGATCGGCGTCGATTCGAACCAGAACTACCTGTACCCGGGCACCATGCTGAGCTCGATGGTCAAGCGCGTCGACAACGCGACCTATGACGCCCTGCTGAAGGCTAACAAGGACCAGTTCACCCCGGGCATCACCTTCGAAGGCCTGAAGGAAGGCGGCGTCGACTGGGCGCTCGACAAGTACAACCGCAGCGTCGTTACCCCGGAGATCGAAAAGCGCGTGCTGGCCGCCCGGGAAGACATCGTCAGCGGCAAGATCAAGGTGGTCGATTACCGCGCCGGCGGTTCCTGTCCACAGTAAGCAATACCTGTTTATTGAACGACCAAGCGCGCCGCGCCGGATCTGACCGGCGCGGCGCGCTTTTAAATTAGATGCTTTCCACACTTACCCTGTCTACCAAACACGGAGCGCTATGCAGCCAGCCGTAGAATTCCGCAACATCAGCAAGGCCTTCGGGGCCGTGCAGGCCAATGCCGACGTCAGTTTCTCGATTGCCGGGGGCTCGATCCATGGCGTGATCGGCGAAAACGGGGCCGGCAAGTCGACCCTGATGAGCATCCTGTACGGCTACTACAATGCCGACAGCGGCCAGGTCCTGATCGACGGCCAGCCGCAGGATATCCGCACCAGCCATGAAGCCATCGCGCTCGGCATCGGCATGGTCCACCAGCACTTCATGCTGGTCGAGAACATGACCGTGCTCGACAACGTCATGCTCGGCAACGAGGGCGGTTTCAAGCTGGCCAGCCAGCGCGGCGAGGTGGAGGCGAAGCTGCGCGAGATCTGCGCACGCTACCGCCTGGAAGTCGACCCGCTGGCCACCGTGCACGATCTCTCGGTCGGCGCCCAGCAGCGCGTCGAGATCCTGAAGCAGATCTACCGCAGCGCCAACATCCTGATCCTGGACGAGCCCACAGCGGTGCTCACCGCCCAGGAGACCGCGTCGCTGTTCGAGATCCTGCGCCTGTTCAAGGAACAGGGCAAGACCATCATCCTGATCACCCACAAGCTGCAGGAGATCATGGAGATCACCGACGAGGTGACCGTGATGCGTGCCGGCCGCGTGGTCGGCGCGGTGCAAACGCGTGACACCTCGAAGGAACAGCTGGCCAACATGATGGTCGGCCGGCCGATCCAGAGCGAGCTGCCGCGCGCGCCCTACAATCCTGGCGCCGAGGTACTGAAGGTGTCCAGCCTGCAGCTGCAGGACGCCAACGGCGTCAAGCTTCTGTCCGACATCGACTTCACGCTGCGCGCCGGCGAGGTGGTGGCAATCGCCGGGGTGTCCGGCAATGGCCAGAGCGAGCTGCTGGAAATCCTGTCGGGCATGCGCCTGCCGACTGCCGGCAAGGTGGAATTCCTCGGCCAGGCCCTGCCCTATGCCGGCCGCGCGAATGCCGACGGCCTGCCGGCGACCTTCCGCGGCCTGGGCATCGGCCACGTGCCGGAAGACCGCCTGCGCGACGGCGTGATCAAGGATTTCTCGGTCATGCAGAACACCGTGTTCGGCTACCAGGACCACGTCAAGAACCGCTGGGGCCTGTTCGACTTCAAGAAGATCGCCCAGCGCTGTGCGCACCTGATGCAAGCCTTCGACGTGCGCCCGAACAATCCGGACCTGCGTATCGGCCTGCTCTCGGGCGGCAACCAGCAAAAGGTCGTGATCGCGCGCGAAGTGGCGGCCAGGCCGAAGCTGATGCTGATCGGCCAGCCGACCCGCGGCGTCGACATCGGCACCATCGAAAGCATCCACACCCAGCTGCTGCGCCTGCGCGACGAAGGCGTGGCCATCCTGCTCTCTTCGGTGGAGCTGGAAGAAGTGCGCGCCCTGGCCGACCGCATCGTCGTGATGTCGGGCGGCCGCATCACCGGCATCCTGCCGGTCGACGAATTCGACACCACCCGCATCGGCCTGTTGATGGGCGGCCTGCACAAGTCATGACGGACCCGAGACCATGAAAAAGACTGAACTCCCACGTTGGGCAACGGGTTTCGTCCTGCCCATCCTGAACCTGCTGTCGGCGCTGGTCGTCGCCGGCCTGGTGATCCACCTGCTCGGCGAAAGCCCGCTCGATTCGCTGCGCATCCTGGTCGACAGCGCCATCCTCGATCCGGAAGGCCTGGGCTACACGCTGTTCTACGCCAGCACCTTCATCTTCGCCGGCCTGGCCGTGTCGATCGCGATGCAGGCCGGCCTGTTCAACATCGGCGCCGAAGGCCAGATGTATGTCGGCGGCCTGGGCCTGACCCTGGCCGTGCTGGCCTTCGACGCCAGCCTGCCGGCCTGGCTCCTGATCCCGGCCGCCATGATCGGCGCGGCGGTCTTCGGCGCGCTGTGGTCCTTCGTCCCGGGCTACCTGCAGGCCAGGCGCGGCAGCCACGTGGTGGTCACGACCATCATGTTCAACTTCATCGCGGCCAGCCTGATGAACTACGCGATCCTCAAGTTGATCCCGGAAGGCCAGCAAAACCCGGCCTCGCGCGTGTTCGCCGAGAGCGCCGCCCTGCCGCTGCTGAACAAGTGGCTGCCGGTGTTCGGCGATACCCCGCTGAACGTCAGCCTGCTGCTGGCAATCGCCGCCCTGGCCATCTACGGCTTGGCCGTATGGCGTTCCTCGTGGGGCTACAAGCTGCGCGCCACGGGCCTGAATGCGCACGCGGCGCACTACGCCGGCGTCAGGATCAGCCGCACCATCATCGTGACCATGCTGGTCTCGGGCGCGCTGGCCGGCCTGGGCGCCGTCAACTCCATCATGGGTTCGACGCACTACCTGTCGCTGAACTTCCCGGCCGGCGCCGGCTTCGTGGGCATCGCCATCGCGCTGATGGGCCGCCAGCACCCGGTCGGCATCTTCCTGTCGTCGGTGCTGTTCGGCGCGCTGATCCAGGGCGGCTTCGATCTGTCGCTGGAAAAGCCGAATATCCCGCAGGAGACCTTTGTCTTCATCCAGGGCCTGATTATCCTGTTCTGCGGCGCGATGGAGAATTTCTACGCGCCTGCGCTCATGAAGCTGCTCAACCTGGCCCGCGCAGGTAAGAGCACCACCAAGGAAGCATAATGGAAGATTTTCACATTGCCGCCATCGTGGTCTCCACGATCCGCAACGCCCCGGTACTGATGTTCGCCGCGATGGCCGGCCTGTTCGCTGAGCGTTCCGGCGTGGTCGACATCGGCTTGGAAGGCAAGATCCTGGCATCAAGCTTCGCCTCTGCCTCGGTGGCCTACGCCACCCAGAACCCATGGCTGGGCATCCTGGCCGGCGTCGGCGTGTCGGTCCTGCTGGCCATGGTGCAAGCCTTTGTCTCGATCACCCAGAAGGGCAACCAGCTGGTGTGCGGCATCGCGATCAACATCGCCATGAGCGGCCTGACCTTCGTGCTGGCCCAGTTCTTCTTCCATGAAGGCGGCCGCACGCCGGACCTGCGCGAGGCGCGCCTGTTCGACATCGTCCTGCCCGGCACCGCGGCACTGGACAATGTCCCCTTCATCGGCTGGCTGTACGGCCACGTGATCGGCGGCCAGTCGGCGCTGGTCTACCTGGCCTTCCTGCTGATTCCGATCGTGCACTGGGTGATCTACCACAGCCGCTTCGGCTTGCGCCTGCGCGCCTGCGGCGAGAACCCGCATGCGGCCGACGCCGCCGGCGTATCGGTGGAACGCACCCGCTACCTGGCAATGCTGGTGGCCGGCGTACTGTGCTCGTTCTCGGGCGCTTATCTCGCCATCGTCCAGAGCGGCTTTTTCCTGCGCGACATGTCGGCCGGCGCCGGCTACCTGGCGCTGACCACCCTGGTGTTCGGCAACTGGCGTCCGCTGCACACCGTGCTCGGCTGCCTGATGTTCGGCCTGTTCGGTGCGATCCAGATCCAGCTCGAAGGCGTCGACCTGCCGGTGGTGGGTCAGGTGTCGGGTTCGCTGATCCAGATGATTCCGTATGTGGTCACCGTGATCGTGCTGGCTGGTTTCATGGCGAAGTCGGTGGCGCCGAAGGCGGCGGGCAAGCCCTTCGTCAAGTCGCGTTAAGCGTCGGTGTTTTTATTCGGCGGCGCGGGCCCGTGCCGCCGACCGCTTGAACGTCCACGCAAATCCCACCCCGGCCGACGTCCCGGTCGACATCTTCATCAGCGGACTATCCTCGTTCGCCGCCCCCGAATAGCTCTCATAGCGCACGAAACCGAACACACGCAGGTCCGGGTTCATGCGCCACGTGCCAAACAAACCGGTACGCACCAGCAGCAGGCCGCCATCGGCCCGGTAGGCCGGCCGGTCAGGCGTCGCATACTGCGGCGCCACTTCGTAGAAATAGCGGTTGATGCGGCGGTCGCCGAACACGGCGCCGAGCTGGCCTTCGAGCGTCCAGCGTGCGGCTTCGCCCCGCGTTTCCCACACCAGGCGCGGCTCCGCGGTCCAGCCCTGGCGCCGCAGGCCGCCGCGCGCTTCGATCACAGCACGCGACGACAGCTCGAAGCGCATCCTGCCCGCCTCCCCCAGGTCCGCGAACTTGTACTTCACGCGCGGGCCGAATTCAACCAACGTGCCCAGGTCCGGCATGCCGCGTCGGGCATCGACGTCGTCGGAGTGAGCCGGCAGCGAACCCGAAAAGCCGACGTCGAATTCGACCTTGTCGGTGTTCAGCAGGCGCGCGCCGACGCCGTTCTGGTCGGCGCGGAAGGTCTTGCCGCGGTAGATCACGAAAGGCAGTGCCAGCCCACGCGTCGAACGGTCGTCGGCGCCCGGATAGGCCGGCGTGTTGAAGGCGGCGGCGCCGACGCCGAGCTCCCACAGCGGCAGGTCAGGTTCGACCGGCTGGGTTGCGGTATCGGGTTCGGCGGCGTGGGCCAGGCTGGTGGCAAGGAGGCAGGCGCCGGTAAGGGCTGGGATCAGGCGGGTTCGCATCGGTGGCGGCTTCAGTCAGGAAAGAAAATGTAAACATGGCATTCTAACCATGCCAGGCCCCGGCACGGCACGCGCGCATATAAAAAAACCGCCGCGAGCCCTGAGGCATGCGGCGGTTCCTGTGGCGGCGCGACGGCGCGACAACGATCAGGTATTCGGGAAGATCGCCTGCAGCACCTGCGCGAGGTGATAGCCACCCTTGATCAGCTGGGTCTTGGCGATCGCCGAGCTGGGCACCGGGTAATCGGCCGGCACTTCCAGGTTCCAGGTGTAGTAGGTTTCGCCCTTCTTGCTGGTTTGCTGGGTCAGTTTGCCGACGGTGACGCCTTTGTAGGCTTCCTTCGACACCGCCAGCGCATCGTCCGCCCACTGGTAGGGCCAGGTCGACGGGGAGCCGGTGTTCTTCGCGACGTTCGGCTGGCTGTCGATCGCGCTCTGGGCGAACTGACCAGGCGTTTTGGTGCCGATGCGGCGGAAGGCATAGTTGACGGTTGTGCTGTCCCAGTACGAGTGGAAGGGCTTGGTCAGCGCCTTCGGCACGCCCGGCTTCACCACGGGCGGTTCGTCCGGCGGCGGAATCAGGCGGCTGCTCAACTGCTCCAGCTTCTCGTCGTCCATCAGGAAGTTGTTGCCGCCACGCGAATCGAAGATCGCGGTCTCGTCGATCTGCGCCGGGGTGGTCGGCACCACGAACTTGCCATCTTTCGACACAAAGGCCGCGCCCACGTGCAGCGGCTGGTGGATGTCGCCGGTCATGTGAGTGATCAGGATCAGGGCCTGGCGCCTGGTGAACTTGTGCGGGTTGGTGGCCGGGGTGTCCTTGCCCTGCAGGACCGCGATCGCCTGCTTCAGGGTCTGCACGATGTCGTCGTCGGCGGTGCCGACCGCGTGGTCATGGTAGTGGTCCAGCTGGAAGGGCACGTCGGTGTAGTGGTACTCGCTGTGCTTCGGGTTGGCGTTCACGTACTCGATCATGTCCGGCGTCTGCGGGCCGCAGTAGCTGCCCTTGACGCAGTCCGGCCAGCTGGCGATCGACTCCAGGGTTTCACCCGGCAGCAGGATAGCTTTGATCATCTTTTCGGCATTGCTGCCCTTGAGCAGCTTGTCGGCGATGCTGCCGACGGCGCGGTGGCCGTCGTTGCCCCAGGCCGAGGCATCCATCGATGCGAATGCGCTTGCCAGCGCGATTACAAAAGCCAGTTTTTTCATCGTCTTTCCTTAATGGGACAGTGCATTATCCAATAGCGGGCCGCTCAGCGCAGCTTCTTGATGCGGGCTTGCGGTGGCGCCAGCGATGCCGCAGCCCCGCCCTGCCTCAGCAGCGCGATCAGCGCATCCAGGTCGCGCATGCCGGTATCGACGCGCGCAGTGCCGCCGCCCAGGGCCGGGAAATTGTCGCCGCCATCGGCCAGGAAGTTGTTGGCGACCACGCGGTAGGTCTGGCCATTGACCAGCGGCTTGCCATCGACCTTGACGCTGCCCGGCACCACGCGCTGGCCCGGTGGACGGGTGCTGTCCCACTGGTAGGACAGGCCAGATACTTGCAGCATGTAGCCGCGCGCGCCTTCGCGCTTCCATTGCTGCTCCAGCACCTCGCGCAGCCGGGCGCCGCTCAGGTCTTGCAGCACCAGGGTATTCCCGAACGGGAGCACGGCCTGGGCCTGGCCGAAGCTGACCACGCCGCCCTCGCCCACTTCCAGGTCCTTGCGGATGCCGCCCGGGTTCATGAAGCCCACCTGCGCGCCCTGCTTGCGGGTCGCGGCCAGCGCGGCGTCGGCGATCAGGTTGCCCAGCGCCGACTCGCCGTCCTCGTTTTCCTTGCGCGCCACGGCGCCGCCGATGTGTGCCACCGGTCTGGCCAGCGCCGCCTGGCTGCGCGCGCGCACGTCCTGCAGATAAGCGCCCAGTTGCGGATCGGGCGCAAAGGCGCCCGGCGCCATCACCACGTTGCGCACCTGGATGTCTTCGACCTTGCCCGAGACCGGATCGACCGTCATCCTGATGCGCGACAGCAGGTGGCCCATGGCGTCGGCCTGGGTGACCACGCGGCCATCGACCTTGCACAGGTAACCCTTGTGTGAGTGGCCGGTCAGGACCAGGCGGATCGCCGGGTCGAGCCGCTTGACGATGCCGACGATCGGGCCTTCCAGGCCGTCGCAATTGACCTTGTCGAAGGCTTCGCCGGTGTGGCCGCCTTCGTGGATCAGGACCACGAATACCTGGGCACCCCGGGCGCGCATCTGCGGAATGACCTTGTTGATGGAATCGGCTTCGTCGAGGAAGGACAAGCCCTTGATCGCGGAAGCCACCGCCACCGAAGGCACGTCCTGCAGCACGGCGCCGATCAGGCCGACCTTGACGCCCTTGACGTCGACGATGCGCCAGCCCGGCACCAGGTTGGTGCCGCTGGCCTGGTCGACCACGTTGGTGGCGAGATAGCTGAAGCCGGCGCCCTTGAATTCCTTGCTCAGCTGGCAGGCCTTGTCCGGCCGCGGCGAGTCGCAGCCGCCGTTCTGCTGGCGCAGCAATTCCTTCTTGCCCTGGTCGAATTCGTGGTTACCGAGCGCACTGGCGACCAGGCCCATGCGGGTCATGGCGACCAGGCTGGGCTCGTCCGCCCACATCGAGGACAGCGCCGGGCTGGCGCCGACCATGTCGCCGGCACCGACGAACAGCAAATCCTTGTCTTCCGTGCGGAAGGCGGCCAGCGCGCCGCCGAGGACGTCGATGCCGCCGGCCTGGATGGTGTCCTTGCCTTCGCTGCCATCCGTCTTGAGGACGTACTTGCTGGCTTCCAGGTTGCCGTGAAAATCGTTGATGGAGACCAGGTTGAGTTCGACGGGGCCGCGCGGGTTGGCGGGCGCGGAGGCGCAGCCGGCCAGCGTCAGGGCCAGTGCCAGTGCGCTCATGCCGGCAAGGACGGGACGGAATTGGGTCATGGAGAAATACACCTTATCTTGTTGCAGACATGCCCGATCGGGCGCCCGGGATTATGGCATGTAAGCCGGCCGCGGCGGTCTTTACGGACCGCGCATGCAGGCCTTCCATAAAAGAAAAACGGCCGGTGTCGCCACCGGCCGTTTCGGATCAAGCCACCGAATTCAGGAACTTAGAATTCGTACTTGACGGTTGCCTGGATCGCCCACTGCGATTCGCCCTTGACCTGGCGGACCTGGTAGCTGTCGACGGTCGAACGCACCGCGTAGACATACTTGCCGGTGGCCTGGTCGATACCTGCGTAGTCGACGAAACCGCGGTTCTGGCCGCCGGCCGAGAAGAAGCCGATCTCGTTGATGTGACCCCACTTCTTGTTCAGCAGGTTGCCGAAGTTCAGGAAGTCCAGCGAGACGGTTGCCTTGTTACGCTGGAACATGCCCGGGATTTCCTGGGACAGGCGCAGGTCGAAGCTGTTGGTCCAAGGCGAGAAGTCGCTGTAACGGTTCAGGACGCTGCCGGCCGAGTTCTTCAGGGCCTTGTTGCCGTTGACGACGTCCCAGAAACGCTGCTCGTTGGCGTGGCTGGTCGCGGTATCGCCTGCGAAGACGACCTCGCCCGAACCGAAGGCTTTCGGGATGTACATCAGGTCGTTGTTCGACACGCCGTCGCCGTTCATGTCGTTCTTGAAGGTCCAGCTGAACGGCTTGCCGCTACGGCCTTCATAGAACACGCCGAGGCGGGTCTTGTAGGCACCGAAGAAGGCCTTTTCGAAGTTCAGGAGCGCATTGATGCGGTTCTTGACCAGGTAAGGCGAGTTGGCGGCGACTTCCTCGTTCGGATTGTAGACCGCACGTGCGCTGAAGTTCGAGCTCGCGGTCGACGAGGTCAGGTTCGACACTTCGGTCGCGGTGGTGTGGCTGGCGGCCACCGACCAGCCGAAGCCCTTGGTCAGCGGATAGGTCAGCGACATGGTCGAGACGCGGCTTTCGCCCTTGTCGGTCGGGGTCACCATCAGCACGTTGCCGAAGCTGGAGTTGCTCAGCGCCTTGGTAGTGTTGGTGAAACCGGACTTGACGCTGGTACCGTTGGTGCCCGGCGCCCAGCTGTTCGAGTTCAGGCCGCTGGCGTTCCAGAACAGCTGGCGGCCATCGCTACCGGTTGCGGTCGGGGTACCCAGGTTCAGGTTGGTGTAATAGATACCATCCTTGGTCTTGGTGTACAGGTACTCGGCGCCGGCGACCAGGCCGAACCACGGCAGTTCGGTTTCGAAGGCCAGGTTGGTTTTCCAGACCGACGGCTGGCGCAGGCCCGGATCCAGCAGGTCGACGTTGGCCTGCGGCGGGGTCGAGCCCGACAGGGTCGGCTGCTTGGTGATGTCGGTGCTGAAAGCGCTGTTCGGGACGCTGCCCACGACTGCCGGGCAACGGGTGTTGCCGGTGCCCGAGCAGGTGATCTGCTGGGTGGCCACGCCGGCGTTCTGGTAGGGGTTACCCAGCCAGACCGACATCGCCGCGCCCTGGAACAGGCCGGCACCACCGCGCAGCTGCATGCGGCGAGCGGTGTCGAAGTTGTAGTTGAAGCCGACGCGCGGCTGGAACAGCTTGGTGCCGTCGATGGTCTGCTGGTTGTTGTAGCCGAAGCCGCCGGTCTGGCGTGCACCCGGGTTCAGCACGACCGCCTGTGCCACACGGGTATTGGCGATCGGGGAGTTGCCCACGCCGACTTCATCCACGCGGAAGCCGCCGGTCACGGTCAGCTGCTTGTTGACGCGCCAGGTGTCTTGCAGGAACAGGCCGGTGTTGGTCATGCTGAACTGGGCGATGGCGTCGTTCAGCGTGTAGCCAGGGGCGGCCACCTGCCAGGTGTACGAGGTATAGCGGCCGGTACGCAGGTTTTCCAGCACGGCAGCCTGCACCTGTGCCGCGGGCGCGGTCGAGCAGTTGATCTTGCCGTTCGGGATCTCACGCGCGGTGTAGGTCAGATTGTTGTCGCAGCCGAAGGTGTAGTTGCCGTACACGTTCTGCAGGAAGGCGTTGTAGATCTTGTTCTTCTGGTAGTCCGCACCGAACTTGATCTCGTGGTCGCCCACGGTCCAGTTGGCACCTGCATAGTAATCGCGGGTGCGGGTGCCGAGCACGTTCTGCTGGCGCGAGTTGTCGGTGCCCGAGTACAGGGTACGGGTACCGGTGCCGACGCCGGCCGGCGTGCCGTCCGGGACCAGGCCGGTGAAGGCCACGCCGATCGATGGCAGGGTCGAGTTGTTGGTCGGGACCGAATCGTAGTCGCGCTGCGATGCGCGGAACTCGGTCGAGAAGCTCGGGGTCCAGTCGGAGAACAGCTGGGCGACCGTGGTCTGGATTTCCTTGCTCTGCGTGTAGTACGCCGAATCCAGGCTCAGGCCGGTCGAGCTGAAGGTCGAGAATTGCGGCTCGGCCTGCGAGGTACGCTGGTAGCGAATGTTGGCGCGGTGGTTGTCGCTGATGTTCCAGTCGGCCTTGAGCATCTGCTCGCGCGACACGAACTGGCCACCGGTGGTCAGGCCGCCGGCGTTGACGCCGTAGTTATTCTTCAGGATGTCCTGGACTTGCTTGATCTGGTCCTGGGTAATGGCCACCGTGGTGCCGCCGGTCGCACCCACAGGGCCGTAGTCAGGTGCCGACCGCGTGCTGTAGGTTTCTTCGGTGAGGGCGTACAGGAACAGCTTGTCCTTGATCGCCGCGCCGCTGGCCCACAGGCCGCGCGTGGTTTCCTTGAACGGTGCCGGATCGCTGTAGGTGTCGTTGGCGATGTTGTAGCGCTGGCCGGCCAGGCGGTCGTCGCGGTACACATAATAGGCGCCGCCGCGCAGGGTATTGGTACCCGACTTGGTGACGGCGTTGATGTTGCCGCCGGTGTAGCCTTTCTGGGTCACGTCGTAGTTGGCGACGTTGACCTGCACCGACTGGATCGCTTCGATCGAGATCGGCTGGCGCGAGGTCGGGCTGCCCGACGCTTCCAGGCCGAAGGTATCGTTGATGGCGACGCCATCAACGGTCATCGAGTTGAAGCGCGAGTTCTGGCCGGCGACGGACAGTTCGCCGCGTTCCTTGTCGGTCTGCGACACGCGGGGGTCGGCGCGTGCGTAGTCCTGCAGGTTGCGGTTGATCGACGCCTGGGTCTGCAGCTGGGCGTTGCTGATCGAGGTACCGGCGCCCATGTTGGTGCGGTTGAAGATTTCGGCGCGGGCGCGGTTGCCGGCGACGTTCACGGTCTGGACCTGGGCGCCGATGGTGGCGTCGACCGAAGCGGTTTCCGCCAGGTTCAGGAAGACGCCTTCGCGGCGTTCGGTCTGGCCGTTCTTGGTAATGATAATCGTGTACGGACCGCCGGTACGCAGGCCGCGGGCGACGTAGCGGCCTTCAGCGTCGGTGATGACGGTGCTGACCGATCCCGATTCGGTGTGGATGATTTGCACCGAAGCGCCGGCAGCGGGTGCGCCGTCAGGACCGGAAATACGGCCGCCGACTGCCGAAGTCGTGTTCTGCGCCAGCGCCGGAGCGCCCGCCAGTGCAACCGACAAAGCCAGCGCCAGCTTGGTCAGCTGAAACCGTTTTTGATAGACCATTGTAAACCCCAAAAAGACTATTAGTTATATTCGGAAACCGGAGTTTCCCTCTCAGTACTGCAACCCTAGTCCGGCGGCCCTTGCCGTCGTCCCGCTATTCTTTGTTGTGCGCTCTTTTCGGGTGCATTTTTGTTTGCAAATGCACCAGCAAATAGCAGCGCAGGCGATTCTAATTGCCTAATATTTCATGGCCGTTACAGCCGGCAATACGCCTTTTTCTTCTTGTCTTTACTTAGCAAAAGTCCAATATGCATCAAGGAAAAAGACGCGACAAATATGTTTTCTTTTAATCATTTATAGTTTTCCCATATAAATCGATTAAAAAGCAGGCAAATTTGTACGTCTTAATGAACTTTCCCTAGGAAAACGCACGGCGGGATTATAAGCGGTGCATTCTTCGATGAAATCATTTCGCTTGTTTTTTAAGCAAACTGTGTGAGAAAGTGTGGGATTTGTAGCGAGAAGGCGACAACCGACATATATGCATATGCGGTTTTGACGCAGTTGACCGGCTGGGGCGGATCGATGTGACAAGGCCGGCGGCATTGCGCCGCCGGCCCCGGAATGGACTATGGATTGGCTGGGAAGATAGTCAGCGCTTCATGCTGGTGCGGTCGAGCGCCGCCATGCCCGCCTCGAACTTGGCGAAGCGCGCATCCAGCTGGCGCTTCAGGCGGGTCTTGTCGCCAGGAGCCAGGAAGCTGTAGCGGATGCTGTTGTACGACGCCTTTTTCAGCTCCGCATAGCTCGGCTTGTAGCGGCTGGCAAACAACACGTACTCGCCCGCCAGGTTGTGACGGGTCACGCCGGCGTCGTCGGTCGAGATCACATAGGGCACGCCGTATTTACGGTAAAGCGTCACCGGGTGGTCCTCGCCCTTCACGCCATTGATGAAGGCGTTCGAGGTCAGGTTGATCTCGACCGGGATGTCCTTCTCGCGCATCGTCTTCATGATGGCGGGCTCGTTGGCTTCGTGGGCCAGGT